>Ga0213833_1000824_pt1 | contig 25791 bp, 11 predicted proteins | sample SWATP21_FD_160575 | JGI IMG/M metagenome (GOLD analysis project Ga0213833, IMG submission 160575) | Coastal seawater microbial communities from Marineland, Florida, United States - SWA TP2 #1 | ecosystem: Environmental > Aquatic > Marine > Coastal | place: USA: Florida | collected 2016-08-14 | reverse complement strand
GTTGTTTCGACAGCGAAAGGAACCCGGTGGATGAAGGCCAGAGTCCTTTACAACCACCTGAAAAAAAGAATGGTGGTTTCTGGTGCTGGAATGGGTTCTGGAAACAAACTCGATAAAGTGTATGCCCGTGGTCGTGGTACTGGTTACGAAGTCAATATGATTTACATCATCATGCTCCGTTCGATTGGTATCCGTGCGTATCCTGCATTTGTCGCGCCCAAAAACCACACATACCAAAATGAGTATCCAGCAAAAGCCTTCCGTTATATGGTGACTTACATCGCACCAAAATCCAAAGGTAAATGGAAAGGTTATCGAGCTGAGAGAAGCGCATCGGCTTCATGCTTGTCCAAATATGAATCTGGAACAACACCAGAAAAACCCTATGAAGGTGGACGTCTGGCTAAGGCTGGGAAAATTGTGAATGCTGGCAATCGTATGGCACCTTACGGTCAGGTCGAGGCTGGTATCGAGGACACCTGGGCTTTTGTGGCAGACGGTTGTGGTGGAAGTTTCTTCCGCATTCGTTCCTCCAAAGCCACTGACAACGTTATGGAGCGAACCACCACCTTGAAATTTGGTAAAGACGGCTCCATCAATGCAAAAACGGTTGTATCTGCGACTGGTTCATTGTCTGTAAAAGGCAAGGGCATGTTCTTTATGGCTCCCAAGAAATGGAAGAAGGCTGTGAAGGCAAAAGCGACCATGCGATGTGGTGGAAATTACACCAGCTTCAAATGGATCGGAGCTCCCACTTTGAAACAGTCCAAAGCCCACAAGCCCCTCGCATTCTCTTTTGAAATGAGCGCTTCTCGCTGCTTACCATTCAGCAAAAACTTCTTTGTTCTCAAAGGTGTTGGTAATCCATTTCCCAAGTATCGCTTTGCTGATAAGCCACGAAAAGCTTCAATATACCTCGGAACACCACATACCAAACGTGTTCGTCTACACCTGGAATTCCCAAGCGGTTACCAGTTGAAGAAAAAGTTGGAAAGCTTCACCATGAAAGCTCCTGGTCTTCAGGCAGTTGTTCGTCCTGTCACCACTTCCAATGGTTTGAAGATCCTGTTCGAATACCAGAGCACAAAACGATTGTTGCCTGCAAAGGATTACCCACGTGTTCGACTGTTCTTCTTGAAGCTCAAAAAAGCAACTGCTCAATTCCGTTCGCTTGTTATCGGCTCGAATGCTTCTCTCATCACACAGCAAGCCACTCCCGCGAATCAAACAGTACGCATTGCACACAATTCTAATGGAAGCAAGTAGGAATTTTCTGATGAAAAAGAGATATATCTTTTGGTTTGGTTTGATCTTGGGCTGCGCGGGTTTGTCTGCCTGTGCAAGTACCGGTCGGTTTACACTTAAAAAAGTACCTGCAAGTCCATCCGTTAAAGAATTTCCCAATGCGGATAAAGTGATTTTGCTCAAGAGAACCGTTTTTCGTGTTGAAAGCGGTGGAATGAACTGGTTGGAAGAAGGGCAGGTTCAAACAAAAGCTTTAAATGAAGCCGGAGCAAAAAGCCTTGCCCGTGGTGGTGTTGTGCACAGTGCTGGTGAACCTCTTGTGTCTGTGCATGCTCGATTGGTCCGTCCCAATGGTTGGGTGACCACAGCTAAGATGTCTCGAGACATGTATATGGGACGTTATAGCCCCAAATTCATTGATGATAATATCATTCGGATGTGGGGATTGAGCAACTCTGTTCCTGGAGCTGTTCAAGAGTACATGTACGTTCGAAAGAGATATCTTTCACCAAAACAGTACTTTTTTCAAAGCACTGCACCTATCCTGAAGTCTGAGCTGGTTGTGTCTGCGCCTTCTGGGTTCAGATTTAGCAAAAAGGTTTATGGTGGTGCAGGTTATGCTGCTTCCAAGATCCGATACTCCAGCAAAAGTGATCCAGATGATTCTTCTAGAACTTTGCACATTTGGACTGCTAAAAACTTACCTGCATTGAAGAGCGAGCGAGGCATGCAAAATCGCCAGCTTCGTTTGGCCCGTGTACAATTGGTCCCTCACACTTTCTACTTGAAAGGTGTAAAAGGTGATGGAACGACCTGGAATGGTGTTGCTGCATTCTATTCCAAATTGGTAGGTAAGCGTTCTCGGGTCACCAAGCGCATCAAAGCATTGGCTGACAAATTGACCAAAGGCGCATCCTCCAAAGAAGATAAAATTCGACGCATTTACAAATTTGTCCGAGATGATATCCGCTACATTGCTGTCAGTGTTGGATTGGGTGGTTGGCAGACACAAGCTGCAGATCTTTCTGCGCATTATCGTTATGGTGATTGCAAAGCCAAATCAACTCTTTTGATTGCTTTGGGTAAAGCTATCGGTGTGAAAATTTTACCTGTTTTGGTCCGTACTCGACATCTGGGTCCTGCTGACAAAGGCGTACCCACACCTTTTGCGTTCAATCATGCTATCAACTACATCCCATCCTTCAAGGGGGGTTTGTACGTGGATGCGACTTCGAACCAAAATGAACTTGAACAATTGCGGGCTGATGACCAAGGGGCTTCCGCTCTGCTCATCAATGGAAACAACGGACGATTTGTCACACTGCCATCCTTTAAGGCAGAAGAAAACACCGTAAAAACCAAGATCGTTTTGAATGTTGCCAAGAATCACAAAGATGTCACAGGAACTTACTCTGTTGAGTGGGGTGGTATGCATCGTTTGCGTATTGCTCGCCGCTTGAAAAAAGCTGGTAAGCGTCGAAAAGGCGTGATGAAAAAGATGTCTAAAAGAGGCCCTCTGGCAAGCAAATTGTTCAAAAAAGGCTCAAGAGCTGTTCAAGACGTGAAGTTTTCCAATACAGGTAAAACCACCAAACTGACCGTAAAATTCTCTGCTATCCTGGCTTTGAAAGGGAAGGGTGTTGTTTACTTCCAGCCTGGTTTGAGTGGAACGCAGCGTTTGGGATCGCATCGAATGAAGCGTTCTCACCATGGTTTGAAGAGAGGTCTCACAGATCAGCGTGTTACCGAAATCACCATCAATGGCTTGGAATTGGCTGAAGGGCCTGGTTCCATGAATGTGAGTGACAAGCACGTTCGCTATAGCTTTTCCGCAAAGAAGGGCGAAAACAAATTCCATCTTCGTCATTCCATTGCTTTCCCCTCTCTCTTCGTGCCTCTCAGCGAGCACAATTCCTATCGGAAAGCATTGAACAAGATCGATGCACATGAAAAGCAATTGGTTATCTTGCGAAAGCCTGCGCCAAAGCCAGTGATTGGTAAGCGTAACTATGAGCAATTTAACATCGTTGGTTGGAAATACACTTTGAAAGCAGATGCGAAGGTTGCCTTTAAAAAAGAGAAGTTGGAGGACGCTTCTTCCAAGCTGCTCAAAGAGATTGCACAATCCCTCAAGGACAATCCGAAAGCGCAACTCTGTATCGAAGGACACACCGATAACCGAGGCAAAAAAGCGAAGAAGTTGGCATTGTCCCAACAGCAAGCGGACGCTGTCGCTGCTTTCCTGGTTAAAGAGGGCATCGCTAAGGCCCGGCTTCGAGCAAAGGGCTTCGGTGGTAAGCATCCCATCGATCCTGGTAAATCCCGTAAGGCTCGCGCAAAAAATCAACGTATCGATTTTGTTGCTACCAAAGCTGGTAAATCCTGCCCACGATAAATCCTCTCCTTCTTCTTCTCTCCTCCTTCAACTTCTCATCTAACTGTTTGCACTCAAAAAACTTTTGTCCTTTTTCTCATCCTGCTCTCTGCGGACTTTTACACCTTCTTTATTGAGGGAAAGTCGTTCTCTTTTCGCTGTGATTTGAAGATTCTGTGAGCCTTTATGGTTGGATCTGTGTTAATGTGGAGTGGAGTATCTTGTCATCCGCTGTATCTACGGTTAAGATGCTTTGAAATGGAATGACTATTTTCCGAGTTGCCAGCCTGTTTGACTCATAGGTGTCCTTTCGGAGTTTATTGATGAAGCGTTTTTGGAACCTTTGTATTTGTCTTGGTCTTTGTTTGGGTTTTGCCTTACCCGTATCTGCTTACCAATTTTTGCGTACTGACAAAAATGGACGCCCTTACCATTGGAAGCGGAATAAATTTCCGATCCTACTGGATCTGGAACAGACCGGAACCACCGAGATCCCTTTTGCCACTGTGCAATCGGTTCTCTTGAAATCTGTGAATACCTGGAATTCTGTGAATTGTACCGTCGCTCGATTGAAGATGGGCAAGCTGCTGAATAAAGGCTTTCCTGCTCCCAAGTATGATAGCGTGAATGTTATTCGCTTCATTAATAAGAAGGCCGATTGGCCCGCGGGAGATCTGGAATTTGCGATTACCAGGATCTTCTTCAAAACGGACACAGGTGAGATCTTAGACGCGGATCTTTTGTTTAACGATTGGAACTTCAAATGGGGTACCCAAGGAAAACAAAACGAAGCAGATCTACAGGCCACCGCCACCCACGAATTGGGTCACGTACTGGGACTTGAGCATACTGATGTGCAAGGCGCTTCTATGTACGCTCGAGCCAATGTTGGTGAAACTGGCAAAAGGAATCTCGACGCAGATGATTCCAAAGGTCTTTGTGATCTTTACCCCAAACAAGAGTGTAAAGAGGGGACCTTAAGCGGAAACGATGCTGTTTGTTTCAATGGCAGATACACCAAGATATGCCCTGAATATTATTTGAAACTCTGCGCACCGTGTAATACGGATTACGATTGTCCTGGAGCCAAGAATTTCTGTTTAAGCCTCTCCTCCGACAAAAAATACTGCGGGATCGATTGTACAAGCAAACCTTGTGCCTCAGGCTACTCCTGTCTGGATGTCAAAATTGGCAATAAAGTCGTCGGGAAAAACTGCGTGCCTGACAGCCGAAACTGTGCTGCAGCAGCCAAACATGCCTGCTGTCTGGATGCATCTGACTGTTTACCTGGTTTTGCCTGTCAGAATGGAAAATGTTTGCAAAATCAATCATGTCGCCAAGAAGGTGGTGCTTGTTCTGCTGGAGGAGACTGTTGCCAGGGGCTCAGCTGCTGGGATGACGGGACTGGTAAAAAATGCCGTAAGCCCTGTGACCCCTTGAAAGCCAATTGCTCCGGAAATTTACGCTGCAAGCATCTGGATGCCGATTATTCTAAAGGATACTGTGTGCCACCCAACAATGGCTCCAAAGTCGGAGAAAGCTGTGATGGTGGCAAGAAGTGTGAATACGAATTGGCCTGCCACTCTGTCGAAAAGAAGTGCCGTTTCATCTGTCGGATCAAGACAGGAGGTGTCTGTCCTTCTGGTTTTGTCTGCCGAGCAATGAAAAGCAATCCCAATGTGGGGCTTTGCGAAGCCGAAAGTGGCAACCAGTCCTGCCAGAGCGTTCAAGATTGCCCTACCGGAAGAGTTTGTAAGAACAAAAAGTGTTCTCCCTGCTCTGATAAGTCCGAGTGTGGGGCCAACAATGTGTGTAAAGATGGATTCTGTCGAAGAGAATGTACTTCTGACAATCAATGCCCGCGTTTGCACCGTTGTCTACAAGGGGCTTGTGTCCCAGGGAAATCTTGTGTAAATGACTCTGATTGTGGTCAGGGGTTGGTTTGTCAAAGAAGTGTGTGCACCACGCGAAATTCCGACAAATGTGAGTCAGATGGCGATTGTACATCTGGTCAACGATGCCTCAAAGAGACCAAGCAGTGTGTCCCTCGCACTTGCCAAAGCGATCAACAGTGTGGTCAGGGATTGGCCTGTCGCCAAAGCACTTGTGTGACAAAAACAGATCAATGCGGTAGCAAGAAATGCAATGCAGATCAGGAATGTCTGAACAATCGATGTGTTTCCAAATTGGGAGCGCCTTGTAGTGGTGACGAAAGTTGTGCTTCAGGGAGTTGCATTGCGGTGGATAAGGTACAATTTTGTACAAAGACATGTACCACAGGGGGTGCATCGACTTGTCCACAAGGTTTCAACTGTACCTCGCTACCCAATATTGGTTTAGGTTGTTGGCCTGCTGCTCAGACCGTTTGTGAAGGTGGTCAGTGTAAACCTCGATTTGAAGGATGTGGCTGTAATGTCGGCGATCCTGCCACTGGTGGCGGTTTTGTTTTGGTCTTGATGACACTCTGGTTTTTACGAATAAGAGAGAGGATGAAAAAGCATGCATAAACCATTTTTAGTCATTGTCTTAGGGCTATTTCTGCTTGTTCCTGGTCTCGCTGGAGCTTCCATCGTCTTGCAGCTCTCTGAGCAACAGATGAGTTTGAAGGCCGAGCAGATCGTCAGAGGAAGAGTCGTCAAGAAAGAAAGCCGTTGGGAAACCAAACAAAAAAGAATCTATACCTACATCACCATTTCTGTTCTGGATCGAATGAAAGGCAGTAAAGCCCAAGAGGTCACCATTCGACAATTGGGTGGAAGCGCTCGTGGTTATGGGATGTATGTGCCTGGAACTGCAAAGTTTCGCTTGGGTGAAGAAGTGGTTCTGTTCTTGGAAAAGGCCAATACTGTAAAAACCAAGAATCTTCCAACATACTATCACGTTATGGGTATGTCTTACGGGAAATTCAGTGTTATCCAACACCCCAAGACCAAGCTTCGTTATATGATCCGTGATGTCAAAGGACTCTCCCTTGCCAAATGGAATGCCAAGGGCAAATTCCAATACGCACACGCTCATAAAAAGAATCAGCCCTTGTTGCTTACCCACTTCACACAGAGAGTTCATTACCATTTGTTGCGCAAACCCGTTCCAAAAACGATCCAGATCCCTGTGTTGAAGTTGCACAAGAGCCACACCAAACTTACACCAGTGAAGAAAACCCTATCCCCCACGCTTAAAAAGTAATTCCTCAGATCCTCCCTATCAAATCAAAGGACCTCAGATATGCAAAAGGGACTCATTGTCACCTTAGATGGACCGGCAGGCGCAGGCAAGAGTAGCGTCAGCCGAAAGTTGTCGAATTTGTTGGGTTATACCTACATCGATACCGGTGCGATGTACCGGGCCATTGCCTTGTACTTCAAGCAACAAGGTATCCCTTGGGAAAACCATGAGCAGATCGAACAGGACCTGAGTGGAATTCAACTGGAATTTCGTTCGGTCAATGGAGAAAATCATATTTTTCTCAATGGTGTAGACAGTGAATCTGCCATTCGTCAACGTGAGATATCTCGGGGAGCTTCAGTGGTCTCTGCGATACCTGCGGTAAGGGATTTTTTGCTCGAGCAGCAAAGAGCCTTGGGAGAAAATGGAGGTGTGGTCCTCGAAGGACGGGATATCGGCACCGTGGTTTTTCCCAATGCAGAGCTAAAATTCTATTTGGACGCCTCTTCTGAACAACGCGCACGTAGAAGACTTTTACAGACGGGTGGTGGAAGTGATGCGGATTTTGAGCAGTTGAAGAAGGAAATTGAAGCAAGGGATCTTGCTGATATGCGACGTGAAATTGCGCCTTTACGATGCCCCGAAGATGCCATTACAGTAGATTCTTCTGAATTGAGCCTTGATGAAGTGATCGATCTGATGTACACCCACTTCGAAAACCGAAATAAAGTTCTCAACCAGTAGGTGAAGATCGTGGGTGCGATGTGGCTTCATGAGCCTGAAAAAAATGTTGATTTTTGCAAAAAAAGCCTTGACGAATCAGGTAAATCGCACTATAGTCTCTCACCTATCGAACTTCGTAAGAGATAGCAAGGGGATAACTCGAACAATATCCGCAAAAACTCGCCTCGCTTATCCCTAGAAGAAAAATGTTAAAAAAGAAATATCTGTTAACCTCTAACCTATTAGCATTCGTTTGTTTTTGTAAAGGAATAGGATAGTATGATCGACGTAGTAAACGCCAACCAATACAACGACCTGGACTCAGAAGCTTTTGAAGATGAAAGTTTTGAAGCGCTCTTTTTAGAAAGAGAAAAAGAAGAAGCTCAAATCAAAGAAGGAGCTATCGTCAAAGGAACCATCGTCAAGTGCGATAAAGATCGGGTGTTGGTGGATATCGGCTTTAAGTCTGAAGGTGAGATCCCTATTCGAGAATTCGAGACTCCTGATGGCCAGATCAATGTTCAACCAGGTGACGTATATGACGTACTGGTAGAGTTGCTAGAAGACAATGAAGGCGTATGCCGTCTCAGCAAAGAGAAAGCTGACAAGCTGAAAATTTGGGAAGAAGTCAGCAAGGCATGTGAAGAAGATCAAGTCGTTGAAGGAACTATCATCGCAAGAGTTAAAGGTGGTTTGTCTGTTGACATCGGCGTCAAAGCATTCTTGCCAGGCTCTCAAGTGGATCTTCGCCCAGTACGCAACTTGGACAAACTTATTGGCCAGCGCTACAAATTCAAAGTAATCAAGTTCAACAAAAAACGAAGCAACATCGTTTTGAGCCGTCGTGCACTTCTCGAGGAAGAAAGAGAAGCACTCAAGAAAGATACCTTGGCCAAAATGCAAGAAGGCCAAATCTTGGAAGGCGTTATCAAGAACATCACAGATTACGGCGCGTTCGTGGATCTGGGCGGTATCGATGGATTGCTCCACATTACCGACATTTCCTGGGGACGTATCAACAATCCAGCAGACAAATTCCTCGTTGGTGACAAGATCAAGGTCAAAGTCCTCAAATTCGATCCAAACACTGAGCGTGTTTCCTTGGGTATGAAACAAATCACCGAAGACCCATGGACACATGCAGAGACTGGCTACGCTCCAGGAACTCGAATCAGCGGTCGTGTTGTGAGCTTGACCGATTACGGTGCATTCATCGAAATCGAAGAAGGTATCGAAGGTCTCGTACACATCTCCGAGATGAGCTGGACCAAACGAATCAAACACCCATCTCACATGGTCAAAATCGACGACCAAGTCGAAGCCATCGTTCTGGACCTGGACGTTGCACAACGACGCATCAGCCTCGGTATGAAGCAAGTTGAGCCAAACCCATGGTCCTTGTTGAAAGACAAGTATCCGATCGGTAGTGTGATCATCGGTAAAATCCGCAACATCACTGACTTCGGTATCTTCGTAGGTATCGAAGAAGGTATTGACGGATTGGTTCACATCTCCGACATCTCCTGGACTCACCGAATCAAACATCCTTCCGAGCAGTTTGAAATCGGCGACGAAGTGGAAGCTGTTGTCACAAACATCGACGAGTACAATCAGCGATTCTCCTTGAGCATCAAAGATTTGACTCCAGATCCATGGGCAGAGAAAATTCCACAGCGCTACCGACCAAGCTCCGTTTGGCAAGGTTCTGTTAAGAAGCTTACCGATTTCGGTGCTTTCGTTGAGCTGGAGCAAGGCATCGAAGGTCTTGTACACATCTCCGAGATCTCTGACGAACACGTTAAAGATCCACGAGAAGTTCTTAAAGAAGGTCAGCAAGTTACCATCAAGGTTATCAGCATCGACCCAGACAAACGACAAATCGGTTTGTCCATCCGTTCTGCTGATTCCGATGTAAGCAGCTACTTCGAAAAAGGCGAAGCTTCCACGAATCTTGGAGCTCTGATCTCCGACATTCAAGCTCAAATCGCTGAAGACAAAGATGGTGATGAATAATATTTTTGCCTAGAATTGTAAAAAGTTCTAGACAAAAGTATCCATTTAACATATAGATAAACCACTTTATTTTATCCGTCCAAACAAAAACGAAGAGTTTTTGTATTTTTTCGAATAAATGAGTCTGTAAAAAAGTTATATATGTGGTCAGGTCAAACAGGTTGATCTGACTTCATTTCCCCCATAGATCGGGCTTGCTACTTTTTTACCCTTGGCAAATAATAAGGAGTGCTCCGGTGACAAAGAGTGAACTGGTTGCTGTAATTTGCGACAAAAGAAAAGATCTTCCAAAGAAAGATATCGAATTAGTTGTTAACACCATCTTCAACAGCATGAGAAAAGCTTTGATCCGCGACGAAAGAATCGAAATCCGCGGTTTCGGAAGCTTCACTGTTAAAAGACGTGATGCGCGCCAGGGTCGTAACCCAAAAACTGGTACCCCAGTTCAAATTCCACCCAAACGCATCCCATTCTTCACTGTCGGTAAAGAACTCCGCGAAAGAGTTAACAACGACAACTAAGAATCCCCCCTCAAGAGCAAAGAAAGCAATCACTGCAAAAACTCTTTCGCTCTTCCCCACCAGAATCTAACCCACAACACTGTCCCCTAAACTCTCTTTACAGCACTCATTACATCAGTGTGGATACCTATATTGTTGGACGGAAATCCTCTTCGTAAAAGTGTGTGATATCCTGCATTCATTGAATGGATGGCTGCATCTTTTGATGTTATGAGGAAGCTGAAGAACGAGGTGCCCAAATCTTTAAGAGTTTTTGGTACTTTGTGCGATATGGAGAGAGGGGAGCTTCTTGCGAGATGGCTTCTCGAAGCAGGATGATGGCTTGTTGCTTCTTGCCCAGCTTATGGAGAATCTTGGCTTTCAACGACAGATATCTCGGGTCTTTTTTGAAGAGCTTATTGAGATTCTCTACGTGTTTCAGTGCTTTTTGAAGTTCTGGCTTTGGGGCTTTAAAGAGCACTTTTGCAAAGAGATACCGACCTGTATGCCAGTGAGGTTCTTTTTGCAGCCTGTCAACAAAGAGTTTTTTGCCTTTATCTACCTGATTTAGCTTGAAATAGACAAGAGCGAGGGTTTCGCGAAATTCGTGTTGTCTGGGCTCTTCCTTAAGCGCTTGCGCCAGGTGCTTTTGAGCGAGTTGGTATTGTCCCAATTTGTAGTAGGTCTTGCCCATATAGCCCAAGGCTTCGGTATAAAGTGGATCGAGTTTTCTCGAATGTTTAAACTTTTTCAGTGCCTTTTTGTAATAACCAAGCTTGAAAAAGGACATTCCAAGTCCCTGGTAAGCAAAGATTTTATGCTGTTTTGCCAGGTGTGCGGTTGTGGTTTTCAACACCAATTGATATTGGATAAGAGCCTGACTGAACATATGCATCTGCAAGAGCCTGTTGGCATGAATCAACCTGAAAGAAGGGAGCTGGATATTCAAGAGATGCTTGCCCTGGTAAGTGGATAGAATATAAGTCCTTCCCCAGAAATCTCTAAAGAATCTGTACAGGGTTCCAGAGATGCGGTTTCTGTAGAAAGAACCTGCCCGATTGAGGAGCAAGCGAAGCCGCAAAACCCCAGTCCTATCACCCAATCGCCCCAAGGTCACTGCCGAGAGAAAGGCCATCTGTAGATTGTGGTGCTTACTTCCCCTGTTAAGGACCTCTCGGACTTTGGTTGTATTGTAAGGATACTTCTTGGGCGCATTTAGCCAAAGTGTGGCCAGAAAAAGAGCTGCTCTTAACTGTTTATCGCCTGTTGTTTGATGGAGCAGCTTCTTGATTTTGTTGTGATCCTTGGGTTGAATGAGTCCTCTCCATTCGTAGTAGTGATTCCACCGGATCAACTGAGCCACACCTGCGTCTTGGACCTTAGGAGGGTAAAAAGTGCTGTAAATGGCTCCTGGCATTGAGGCTTTCAAGAGCACCAACCTAGCTTCCTGATCTTTCCAAAGCCCTTGAGTGAACGCAGCAAATCGCCGAACACCTATAGAAGGACTTGTTTTGAGTACCGAAAGCAGACGGCGACCCAAGCCTGTGACCAGAAGGCGCAATCTTTTTTGGTAGTACTCATAAAGCAGCTGGTTCCACAATTTCAACACTGGAAATAGCTCAACCTTGCTCTTTTTGGCTGTCATCATCAGCAATTCAGCTGTATTGATTTCATTCTCTCTATGACCGATTTGCCCACGGAAGCGGGTAAAATGACCAAAGAAGTGTTCAGTTAATTTTGGAGCCAGTTGTTTGAGTTCTTTTCGTAAATCCTTTCCTGTCCCAAAGTACGCATAAAGCCACCGAAGTCTACTGTGATTGGAGTTTTGTTTTTGCATGGCCAAGAACAAAAATTGCTTTCGAAATGCTGAGTCAGAGCGATCGATGGCTTGTCGCAGAACTTCCAATGCCATCCGGTGCATTCCCTGCTTTCTCAAGGCTTGTATCATTCTCATTAACTTTGGTAAGTACTTTTGCACATTCGTTTTTCTTCGAAGAGCGTACACCATGTATCTTTGGTGATGGTCGTAGGCTCCCAACCACATTGTGCTGGCGTCGACCTTGGGTGATGTGTGAGTGGAAAGAAAACTTTGGCCGTATGGACTGTTTTCTATTTGCGGTGCAAAGAGATATCTCCACTGGACTTTGCCGTCCCTTGTGTTGACCGAAGACAGCGTGCCTTCTTTCCCCATGACAAAAAGCGTGTTGCCACTCTTAGAGGGTTGTGGAGGGTAAGGACCATGGTCTCCCAACTTTCGTCGCCAGAGCTTTCGTCCATTTTGGGTGGAGAGGGCGGTTAAGAAACCATCTGCACCTGCGTAGTACATACGATTCCCTCTTATTGCTGGCATGATACCCGTTTTATAATCGTAGTAATACTTTGGACGCCAGACCAAAGCCCGGATGATGGTTCCGCCTGGAAGATCGACTTTCCAAAGTCTTTTTCCGTCGTGGCTTCGGAAAGCCAGAAGGTGATTGTTGTCATCGATTACATAGAGAGCACCCTTATGGTAAGTGACACCAAAGATTCGTTTTTGGAATGTTTTCTTCCACTTCAGCTCTCCCTTACGAGAGTAAAAGAGGAGTTTTGTTCGTCCAGATACTGCAAATCCTTTCGGCGTTGCGGCCTGGTGGCTGGCATTTCGTCCTCCAAAGCTCCAACTTGAATACACACCACCAGCCCCACTCCACCAAAGACTTTTACCGGTTTGGATATTGAATACCCTGAACACACGGCCGTAATAAGACATCAAATCACCCTGGATGTGGATGTCTCCTCCCACAAAACTGTTGAAAACCTTTCGATGCCATCGATGTTTTCCTGTCTTGGTCTGCAATTTTACAACGTGGAGTCGATAGTGGATACCTGAGATCCAACCCTGACCATTTTCTTGCCAGGTCTCGTTGAAAACCGCCAAGATCTCACCTCTGTGTTCTTTAAGAGAACGAAGACTGTAAAATCTGTAAATATTGGGTAATTTTCCGGATTGTTTGGATTTTGTGCTTTGCGACTTCAGGTATGTTTGTTTCAGCTTGGGGAGTGCATAGAGCCACTTGATGGCGCCTGTCGTCTTGTCCATTGCATAGAGCCTACCCATACAATCATTTGTTACGATAAGTCCTCTTATTTGAAGGAGATGTCGAGGGCATCGCAATTTCCTAGGAATACATTGTTGTGCATCAAGGCGTCCCAAAGCGTGGGAGACTTGTTTACACCAACTCGGTATGTGTACCGGATTCCACAGACGACGGGTCAATTTGGGCGTTTTGCTTTTAGATGGAGCAGCTAATTGCTTTTGTAATATCGAGATTTGTGAATGTCTGGGAGCTTTTCGTTTCAGAGTCTCCAGAAACAGACTGGCTTCTCTTTTTCTACCCAAGATGGCTGATAATCTTGCAAGCTGTGAAAGATACTGAGCTTTTTGAGGGAATTGTAGCCATAGCTTGCGAAGACTCATCATGGCAAGTAGTGGAAAACCTGCTTTTTCGAGGCGTTTGGCCAGGAGTTGTCGCTTCTTTTCGTGGACAGGCTGTCCCCGCTTTTGTTCTTCTACATTACAAAGGTTTTCCAGACCTTGCCTTTGCCAAAAAGCACAGAGTTTGTTGTAGGATGTTTTTCGAGCGTGGGCATATCCTGCTTTTCGAAAGGCAAGCCAGTAGAAACGCTCTGCATCCACTGTTCTTCCTGCATGTTCGAGGAGTTGAGCAGCTTGTTGGACCGCATTTGTGCGCAAAAATTTGGCTTTTGCCACACGCATCAGGAGTTTTTTGTGCTTTTTCCCAAGCCTGAGTGTGCGATATCCCTTTGCCAGCAGTTGGATATAGCCAACATCTGATGAGGACAAGAGCAAGGGGTCCTCTTTTTGAAGTGAGAAAGAACTACGCAAGAGTCGAATGGCCAGCTTGGGCTTTTTGGCGCGAAGCAGTTTTTTGAGGGATGAGCGAATTCTCCAGTGCAAACGGTATTTTGAGGTTTTTAAGGGGCTGAGATACAGTTCCAGAGCTCTTTTGGCCTGATCTGCTTCTACATAATGGTCTGCGACCGTATATTGACATCTAAATCTTTGAGAAGCCGTAAGTTCTTGCTGACATGAGGTAAATTGCTTTCTCCAGGCTTTGAATGCTTGCTTTGGCTTTTTCAGACTCAACAGGAATTTGCCCATCCAGAGATGGTAGTGATGCGGCTTTAATTGTCTTTTGCTAAAGGTTTTTCGTAGGAATCGTAGGGCTGCATTGGCACCTCCGCTTTTTTTGTAGCTTTTTAGAAGTGCTTTTAAGAGCTGGGTGTTATAAGGCCGAAGAACGAGCATCTTTTGAGTGATTCTTCTTTCTTTTGCAGACTCTTCCAACGTTCGGTAAGCAAATTGAAGCAAGTTGAGGATGTGGAAATTCTTGGATTGCGTTTGTATCTGCTTTTCCCACTGCTCTACGAATTTTCTCAAAAGATTCGTGTGGAGCAGGTAGTTCATGGCATTTTGTGTGTAATAGTCGTATTTTCTTTGGTTCCCTTGAGCCGATAGATGTCTGAGATTGCTTGTGATTCTCTGCAGGAAGTAGCGAATACGCTTCTTTTCCCCGCTTGGCAGAAGGAATTTGACCAATTCCAGATCCATACGGATTTGGTGGGTTTGAGGGCTTCCCGCCATTCTGTGACTGCTTCTGCGGTATTGGCGATGCTGGTGATTTCTGTAATGTCGGATAGCTTCGGATATACGTTGTTTTTCCAGATAGTGATCTGCAAGCCATCGGGCTGAGTGGATCTCGTTGTACTGGGCAGCCAATAAGATGTGCAGATGTTTTTGTCTTTGTTTATTGCCCATTTTGCCGTGGAGTCTCGCCAGGATCTTTAGGGTATCCACACGTTCTTTTTCTTTGGCTTTGGTCAATAAGTTTTTGTAGATCTGAAAAGCAGATTTCAAATGTCCTGCTTCTTCTTCGAGTTTGGCGAGTATCCGGCGATTTTCTCGATTGGCTTGTCGTGAACCCAGTCGCACAAGGGAGCGCATCTGGAAAAGGAGGCTTTTAAGAGAAGAAAGACGCTTGTTTTGTTCCCAGTCCAGATGATAGCTGGCCAATAGACAATAGAGATACCACTTCTTTTTGGATGGTGTGTTCTCTCGTCGCCGTGCTTTCTGGAGAATAGAGAATAGAAGATCGATTTGCTTGGCTTCTTTAAACATACCAAACAATCTTTGTAAGAGGAATTTTGCTCGACCAAGCTTGGTTTTGGAGGCTCTTTTCCACTGTATCCGGAAGCGATATGAATGAGGCCTTTTGTACTTGTCCCAAAAGTGCTTTAGCATCCTCAGATAGACATTGTTACGGAATCTTCCTTGTTTGAGCATGTAAAGCTTTATTTTTTCTACAACTCTTTCTTTAAGGCGACTCTTGGGTTCTTTCGCAAAGTTTCTCCAGGCCCGGTAAAGTGCCTTTTGATAGTAGCGTTTGGATAACTTGGTATTTCCTTTTTGTTGGTAGGCTCGGGCCAGATGCAGAAGAAAGGTTTGATTTTCACGGTATTGCCTGCCACCGATCCAGCGACATCGTTCGATCCACCAGATAGCACGGCGGATATCGCCCCAGCGTAGGTATTTTTGACTCAATAACCCTGCGAACCACATCCAGAGTATGCTGTTGTTTTCATTGCGAAGTTGCAATAGATTCTTTTCGATAAATCGGCTAAATGAGCGTGGTGGGATTGGACCAAAAGTCGGCAAGTAGTGAAGAAGTTTGTAGAAGTACTGTAATCTTTTGTTGTTATTGCGTTTAGAGCGAAGTGTTTGCTTGATAAGCTTGGTGGCAATTTTGTACTGGGCCTGGCGGAAGAGTGCCCGCATGGTGTTTTGGCGAAAGGTATTTTCCCGAGCTGAGTGGGCCACAAGTCCCCACAGCGCTGGCATATACTTTTGTGCTGCCAAAGGACCTCTCGCCACTTTGTTGGCCACGTAAACATCGATAAGTGCCCCGTGCATACGGTGTGGCAGCTTTTCTAACATACCGTATACCAAGGAACTTTCGGTTCTCTTTAAGAGCTTTCTTCGTTGTTTGACAGACAACAGTGGCCATAAGGTTCCAAGGAGTTCTTCGCGTTTTTTGAGCACTGTAGAGAGTGGGGTAAAGCCGATGAGTGCGGAGCGATGGTGCCACTCTCGAAGCAAAAGCTTTCGGGCTTCATTTTGTTTTCCCATATAGAGATAGCACCGAACAAGTGCCTGTATGTATTTGGGATGATTCCTGTTTTCTGTATTTTTAAGGCCCCACTTTAAGACCTTGACCATCAGCTTGTACTGCTTTTCTTGTTCCAGTAGTTTGAGTAGAGGTTGCCAATAGCCTGTTCCAAAACGACTTCTCAAGTATTTTTGGATGAGATAATGTAAACGTTCTTTGTCTTTTAGGGCCAGGACGATCTCAATCTTTTTCAGCATATAGCGATCATATGAACCTGGAGACAGTCGAGTGAGACGTGTGTATAGCTTGAAGGCCTTGTAGTACTTTCGGCGTTTTTGATACAGTTCTGCAAGCTTACGAAGCCATAACGTGTTGTGAGGAGAACGGCTTCTGGCCTTTTCCAGGATGTTTTCCAGGCGCTTATACCAATGTCGTCTTTGATAGTAGAGGGAAAGTGAGCCCAAAAGACTTTCTCTAAAGCGGGTTTGTGGGTGCTCAAGTCCAAGTAACACGCGACGATCCCATTCCTTCATCTTTTTGAGCTTTTCGTACAGGCCGATAAGTTGTTCAAGGGCCTGACCTCGGTATCGTTTGAGCTGTGTGAAAGTGATATTTTTGGTACGGTTGTTGAGATAGTAGGCTGCGAACAAAGACTTTTTTTTCTTTTTTGTGCCTTTTCTTTTCTTTCGTTTCAAGCGTTTGCGCTTGATGGGTTTGTCCACCTGGCCCCATACGACCGTTTCGAGGAGTCCGATAGCCGGTTCAAAGTGTTGAAGTTTTTGGTAGAGTTGAGCCAATCGTAAGCGTTCGAATTGGGCCTTGGGGTCCAATTCCAGGAAGAGTTCGTAGGCTTTGACGGCTTCCTGGTAGAGGTTGTTTCGGTAAAAGAGTGTTGCTACTTGACGCAAGATCCTAAGAGAGTTCGGGTATTCGGTGAGAAGTGCCAATAAGAGTTTTCGAGCACCTCGTTGGTTTCCGGCTTGAAGATACAATTGGGCCAATTGCAATTGTTCTTGAGAAGAAGGGGAGGGGGTCTCTTCGAGCATTTTCCGGAAGTAGATAATTGCCTTGGTTAATTCACCTTGATCTTGAGCCACTTCCGCAAGTTTTTTGTACACTTGTGACTTGTTGTCTACGCTGGCTGCTGCTTTGAGATAAGCCGTTCGGTACTCTCGCATTTTGCCCTGTCGTTTGTAGAGTTCTGCAAGTGCCTTAAAGTAGGAGACTTCTCTTGGATTGGTGGACGCGAGACTTTGAAGAACATTGCGCAACTTCGCAGTTTTTCGTTTGGGCAGGAGGATATCCACTGCCTGTATGGCCGAGTGATAGATGGTTCGACTGTCTTTTGCGTGTTTGACCACTCGGATATACAACTCTGCTGCTTCGCTCAAGCGCCCAAGATGCCGCATCAGGTTGGCCAGAGTGAGTTGGTAACCGTGATTCCGAGGTTGTAGTCGGATAGCATCTTTGTACTTGGCGATGGCTTGTTCCATATCACCGGAGTTTTCGTAGATCCGAGCCAATGCTGCGTGGGGTGTGGGGTTATTGGAACTCAGCGCAATGGCTTTGCGTCCATAGCGGATGGCATCTTTGTACTCACCTATTTTCACACTGTAATTACAGATGCGGTTGTAGTATTGCAGACGTCCTTTTTTGTGGACTTTCAACGCACGCAGTAAGTAAGAACGGGCTGCTCGCCAATTTTGTTTTTGGGTAAAGAGCTTTTCCAGTGTGAGAAGTGCGTCCAGGTCATTGGGCTCCACTTCCAGGATCTTGAGGTAGTAATTGTGGGCTTTTGTGTAACTGACACGGCTATTTTTGTATTGAGAACGCCATAAAGAGTATTCACCCAAGAAGCGCATGGCCTCGATATCTTTTGGATTTTTCTCTAACCTTGTACGCCATTGCTCGGGAAGTCGATAAAGGGTTTTTTGGGCGTCGTAAAAAGAAAACAGTTGGCGCATAGCGCGTTTCTTCTGTTGTCGCAGGCGGGCTTTTTTATAAAGGCGTTTCCAGATCCGGATGGCATCTGAAAGCCAGGCTGGGGGTAAGAGCTTTTTTTGGTGGAGAAGCCGCTGGTACACCTCTGCCAATTGATTGAGATAGAGGACATTTTTGGGTTTTAGTTTTAACGCTTTTTTGAAGTATTTTCGGGCTTGTAATTGATCTTGTCCTCTGTAAATGGAACCCAATTCTGCGTAAGCACGGTGCTTGGGAATGCCACTGCGTAAAATACTCAGCCAGACTTTTTTGGCTTTTTCTGGTTCGCCCAATTGTAAATGATATTGGCCCAAGGCTTTTCGATGGGCAGAGACACGAGGCTCCAGGCGGATCAGTCTTTTGTATAGAGAGACGGCATTTTTGCGCATCCTTCGACGACGGTAAATTTGTGCCAATCTTCTCAGGACCAGGGTATTCCTGGAAAAACTTCGACTCAAGCGCTTTAATTCTTTAAGGGATTCGCTGTGTCTTCCCACTCGTGAAAGCATTTCGGCAAAGGACAATCGGTAACGGGGTTCGTGGGGTTCGTAGCGGATTAAGAGCTTGTATTGCCTGATGGTTGCAGGGATTTTGTTGAGTACTTCCAAAAGTGTGACGAATTTCAACCTAAGTTTGAGGTCTCTGGGATTGCGCTTGAGGGCTAAGTAGTAGTAGACACTGGATTCTTTGTCTTTTCCCAATTCGTCAAGGATACGCGCCAACATAGACAATTCGGCGGTTCTCTTTATCTTCTTCTTTTTGAGATAGTTGGCCAAAGTAGGTAATTGGTGATTTTCCCTATGTAATTGGAAGACCCGTTCGTTGAGTTCTCTGCGTAGCCAGTGACCACTTCGGGTATGAGACATGGCTTTTCGGTAATGGAGGATGGCTTTCTTCCATTTTCCTGAAAGAGAGAGCAAGTCACCAATTTTGTGATAGATCCTGGCTTTTTGGTTGGAGCCGCGTGTCCACTTCAAGACGATGCGCCATTGTGCAATGGCTTGTTTGTACAGTCGATTTTGTACCAGGACACTGACGATTTCTTCCCTTGCTCTGCGATTGCGAGGGTCCAGTTGCAAGAATTGTTTCCAGTACTTTAGGGCTTGTTTGGGCTTTTTGAGTAAGATGGCCAGTGTACCAAGTGCCTTCAGAGTGCTTCTTTTGGAACGGCGCTTTTTGGAGAGCTTTAAGATCTTACTGTAGGTCGTAAACGATTCTTTATACTGAAGAAGTTGCTGTTGGAGCTTGGCTTGATAGAGGAGCGCCAGGAGATGTTTGGGGGTGATTTGCGTGATAGCCTGGTAGGCTTTTAGGGCTCGAGTGTACTGCTTGGTTGTGTAGTAAAGATGCCCTAAGAGCATTCGATATTGGAGCTTTTTGGGAAATCGCTTTACCTTCTTTTTATAATAGGAGATGGTTTTGTCGAGACCTGGAGACTGGCGGACCAGCTTTACCATCTGTCTGTAGGCTGAATTTCGCCTGGGATTCCTTTCAACGATCTTTCGCAGTCGTTTGAGGATGATTTTGTGGCGTTTGTTTTTGTTTCTCAGCTTCCAGGTATCGCTGGAGGCAGTGCTAGAGAACGTTATACACAAAGATAGGACAATAAATCCTTGCAATCCAAAAAGAAAGAAGATGTTTCTCAAAGTGAAACTCAGCTCCTGATGGTTGATCGTCAAAGCCTTTGATTGAAAGAGCCTGTCCCCTCGGTGATAGGTTTTCCACAGGGTTACGGGCTTCACGTGTGGGCTTTGTCTTCACCATTTACATTCGTTTGTCTCCTGTATGTACGCCCTGGTACCCCAAATCGTTTTAAGTCGGGGTGCTTTTTGTGCTCGCGCCCAGGCTTTTGTACAGGTCATCTATGATATTTTGCAGTCATCCGCATCGAAAAACAAGTTCGTACAATCAAAAACAAAGCGAACCCTCAGGCCTCTAGGGGCAGTGAGCCTTGACTGAAGTGCGAATATGAGGAAAATGTGCCTCCTTCATTGGAGAGAAATCAACGCTTTCAGGAATTCGAAAATATGAATCGATACCAAAGGGAATTAAATCCCGAACAGTGCGAAGCTGCTACCCACTTGAACGGGCCACTGTTGATCCTGGCTGGTGCTGGAAGTGGAAAGACCCGCACCATCATTTACCGAACCGTCTTTCTTTTGGAACAGGGTGTTGCACATGAAAATATCCTGGCTGTCTCTTTTACGAATCGGGCAGTTCGAGAGATGGAAGAGCGTGTGGCTGGAATGCTCAACAGTTCCGGTATCGTGAAAAAGCTCACCATGAGCACTTTTCACGCACTTGGGGTTCGAATTCTACGTAGAGATATTGAGGCTTTAGGTTATCCCAAGCGCTTTACGATTTACGATGAAGGGGATCAACTGTCTTTGCTCCGAAGAGCCATGAAAGAGCATCGGGTCAGTGAAAAAGATTATGATCCCAAGATGATCCGGGGTTTGATATCCAATGCCAAGAATGAGTTCGAAGAGCCTGGTGATGTGAGAGATCCGCTTTTGCGTAAGCTCTACAAGAAATACGATGAGCTTCTTCGGGTAAGTGGCGCTGTGGATTTTGATGATCTGATCCGACTGCCTGTTCGCCTGTTGAACGAGCATGAGCCTTGCCTTCAATATTGGGCAGGGAAATTTCGCCAGATCATGATCGATGAGTACCAGGATACCAACCAGGTGCAGCTTTTGATGGCGCAAAAGTTGGCTTCCATTCACAACAACATCTGTGTCGTGGGTGATGATGATCAGTCCATCTACGGTTGGCGGGGCAGTAACGTCGAGAATATCCGCCAATTTGATAAGAGCTTTCCGGGTGCCAAGATCGTCAAGTTGACACAGAATTATCGATGTTCAGGCAATATCCTTGAAGCTGCCAATCACGTTATCGCTAAAAGTCCGGGGCGTTACGCTAAGAAGCTTTGGACAGATCAGCCGGCTGGTGAAAAGATCGGTATGAAGGTCTTGCTCAATGAAGCCGATGAAGCCAAATATATTGTAAAGGAAGTCAGCCGTTTACGCTATGAAGAGGGTTTCAAATGGTCGGATATGTCTATCATGTACCGGACCAATGCCCAGTCTCGATCCTTTGAGGAGTTGTTGAGACGAGAGCGTGTTCCATACCGCTTGATCGGTGGGACCAAGTTTTTCGATCGCAAGGAAGTCCGTGATGTGGTGGCTTATTTGAAAGTGATCCACAATTCCGATGAATTGGCATTGCGCCGAGTCTTGAATTATCCGCCTCGTAAGATCGGTACGACCACGATGGATCGCATCACCAGTGAGACCAAGGCCCGTGAATGTTCTTTTTACGAAGTGTGCGAAGATATCGAGAATGTCGAAAAGATCGGAAAGACCCAAAAAGCTGCGATTAGCGACTTTGTCAGTCTGATCCGAAAGTGCCGTGAGCGCATCACTTCCAAAGAAAATCTGTCCAGTGTCGCAAAGGATCTCATTCAGTTTTTGCGTTTTCACCAGCTTCTTTACAAAGAATACGAAAAACTCTCCGAAGCCAAGCGCCGCATTGAGAACGTGGAATCTCTTGTGAACTCCATCGCTGAGTACGAGACAGGGGACAAGAAAACGTCTTTGAGCGACTATCTGGAGCGGATCACACTGGATTCTACAGATTCCGATAGGGATAAAGCCGGAGATGAGGTTACTTTGATCACACTGCACGGTGCAAAAGGCCTGGAGTATCCAGTGGTCTTCCTGGCTGGTGTGGAAGAAGGTTTTATGCCGTATTTTCGCGGAAGTGAAGGTGTTGAAGACCTGGAAGAAGAGCGTCGATTGTGCTACGTGGGAATTACCCGGGCCAAAAAGAAACTCTATATTACTCGGGCAGATATGAGACGTCGTTTTGGTAAAACTTTGGAGAGAGAACCTTCGAGATTCTTAAGTGATATCCCCAAGGAATGCTGGGTGTGGCTTGCCAATAAGAAAGCCAAGTTGGATCTCTCTGAAGGCCAAAAAGATCAGCTGTTTAAGAACTTTTTTACTGATATGCAAAGTATGCTCAATAAAAAGTGAGAGGTGCATGAGCGATAAAGAAAAAGGCAAAGCGATCCCAGAACACCTGCGTTCCTTGTTTGCAGAAACATCCGAGCAAGGCACTGAAAGGGTTGAGGAGTTTTTGAACCAAGAAGGTCAAAAGGTCAAGACGGGTCGGTTTGGACGAGCCTGGAAACTCTCCCGAATGGCGGCCAAAGGCAGCAGCCGTTGGTTGGCAGATAAAGCCCTGAATGCGGTGAGCCGCGATGAGGAAAAGGTTGCTGCACGTGACAAACAGCGTGCCATCGACACCGCCATCGATATGCTGAAGACCATGTCTGAGATGCGTGGCGCAGCCATGAAAATTGGCCAAATGCTGAGCTATATGGATGATATCCTACCTGAGGAAGCTCGCAAGCTGCTCTCTGTTTTACAAAGAGATGCGCCGCCTATGTCCTGGGAACAGCTGGAAGAACAATTCGAAGAAGAGTTTTCTGAAAGTCCTGACGAGATCTTTATGGAGTTCGACCGAACGCCTATCGCTGCGGCCAGTATCGGGCAAGTTCACAGGGCGAAGCTCCACGATGGTACCCCAGTCGCTGTGAAGATCCAGTATCCAGGCATTGAAGAAGCCATGAGTGCCGACTTGAAAAATGCCAAGTTTTACGGGATTTTTCAGCAGTTGATGTTCGTTCGTACAGACACCAAAGCCATCATGGCTGAGATCGAAGAGCGGATGATGGATGAGTGCAATTACGAGCAAGAGGCTGATTATCAAGACGCTTTTCGCAAACGTTTTGCAGGACATCCCTGGATTGTGGTGCCTGAAGTGCATCGCATGTACTCCACTCGTCGTATCTTAACCACCACTTTTTATGAAGGAAAAGGCTTTTACGAGTGGCTAAGTGCGGGACCATCTCAGGAAGATCGACAGCGCACTATCGAAGTCTTTTATCGCTTTTATCTCGGTTCTTTCTATCTAGATGGTTTGTTCAATTGCGATCCACACCCTGGAAACTACTTGTTTTTGGATGATGGAAGGATCGTCTTTTTGGACTATGGGTGCACGCGTCCATTCCCTGATGAGAGACGCCGGATGTGGATGGCTTATTGTCGACACGTCTATCTGGGCCATCAAGAAAAGGTCCACGAATTGGCACCCAAGATGGGTTTCTTCAAAGAAGGTGTTCAATACGACCGAGATGCCTTTTTTGAATTGATGGAGTACTTCTATCGGCCTTATATTGATGACGAACCTTTTGATTTTGCTTTACAAAAGCCACAAAACACTTTCCGAAAGCAGTTTGTGGAAAATCCCAACTTGTTCAAACTAAACATGCCCACAGAAGCTGTTTTCCTCAATCGTATCTCTTTTGGTTTGGTCTCTTTGTTGGCTGAAATTGGCGGTGAATTGAATTGCAGACAGCACTTTGAATCTTACCTGCGTGGTCGCGATCCAGATTGGCCTGAAGATCCCATTCTCGATGGAAAGCCCCAAATTCCCTTAGATTAAATTTGTCCCTTATTGCGGACCACAATATCCCTCAGACATTTTCTGTGTGCACTTCTCCACTTTTTCTTAAGTTGTTGACTTTCTTAAAGGAAGTAGCCTATTTGCACTTTTTTGTGCATATCCTGTGATTTCTGTTATACTATCACTTTCGGCGGGTGGTGTTAGGGGTTGACTGATTTACTGGGGGTTCGTATCATTTTTGAAATGTCATGAACTGACTTTTGGGTGAAACTTTCTTCCAAAATTGCTGTTAAGTTCATTGAACGTAAATTAAGACAATGATAATTGTTGTTCCATTCGACCCGCACTCCATATTCATCAAAATGCTAAAGAACCCCCCTGCAACCCATGCACTTTTTCGGACAAAGAGCGAACAAGGAGTTTGAGATGTTTTCCGGACGCATATTGTTTTTGTTAGTCGTATCTGGTTTGGTCACTGTAATGACTGTCGCTTGTAGTACACCAAATCCACCTCCTGCGACGCCTTCTGGTTTGGCGACCACCAAGGCTAAAAACATTGATGGCCAGATTCATATCACCTGGCAACCCAACAAAGAAGAAGATCTTGCAGGGTACCGTTTGTACCGTTCGACAAATCCCAGTGGTCCTTTCACAAAAAAGATATATGAAGGTCCTGGAACGGAATTCCTGGATTTGGATGTCATGGGTGATGGGCAGTACAAGATCAACTACTACTATTCAGTAGCTGCTATTGATAAAGCAAAGATCGAGGGCAAAGATGTTAATCAGGAAAGCAAAAAGAGCAATCCTGTCAAAGCCACTACCCTCAACCTGAACGATCCACAAAGGGTTGCTGGCGTGACTGTACACGGTTCACATTTGGATGGACCACCTTCCTACAAGATCAGCTGGGCTCCTGGTAAAGAAGCGGATCTTAAAGGTTATCACATCTATCGATCTGAAAAAGATGATGCCATTCCTTACAAAGATGAGTCCTTGAGAATTACAAAAGAACTCATCCTTCATGACAAGAAAGCTAAGGGATTCAACTACATCGATAAGACAGATGTTCACGCTGGTGTTCGATACTACTATGCAGTATTCGCAGTCGATTATGGCGGCTGGAACAGTAAGCCACAAACAGAAAACATCACAGATATCGTTTTACACCGTGTCGAACTGAACGCTCCGAAGAATGGAGAAGACACCACCACAACACCCACTCTAAAATGGAAAGCTGTTCCAAATGCAGAAGGTTATGTGGTTGTCATTCAAAAGCGGAAGCAAGGTAGTCCTGTGCATCGCTCCCAGTTTGTCAAAGGCACAGAGTACAAAGTTCCTGACAAAACACTTGAAACTTCTCAGACTTATTACTGGTACGTTTATGCGTACTCTAAAAAGCCAAGCTCCAATGAGAAAGATGGGAATTCCGATTCGGATCTTGGAAACTTCATTGCAAAGTAATCAGCTCCCACCCGAGCTTCCCTCCCAGAGTTCCCGGCCTCTCTATTTTAGAGCCTGATTTATACCCTTTGATTTACTTCTTTTTCTTTGGATTTGCGATTTGCTTCAAGAGGATGCGAATGGCACGCTGGAGTTGTTTGTCCTTTCTTTGCAGCTCGTCTTTTGGTGTATGAGGCACAATGACATTGGGAACTGCAGGACCATTTTCCATATTCTTTTTGTGGGGTAAGGTCCACCAACCTCGAAGAGGCACACCGAAGTAAGTCCCATCCATAAGACGCATCCAACGGGTGGAAATCACACCGCCGTAAGTCGGCATTCCCACAAGTGTACCCAATTTCAGGTTTTTGAAGGCGTGAGAAAAGATCTCCGCATTGGAAACACTTCTTTGATTGCAAAGTAGGATGATAGGCTTGTGCCATGTGTAAAGCGGACGACGAATGGTGGGATAACCGAGTTTGTGTGCGCCTTTCCAGTGTGTGTACGCATGTGGTTTGGGATAGAACATGGCCAGGAGCATATCAGTGATCCAGCCACCACCATTGTTTCGGACATCCAGAACCAGACCCACTTTACCATGTGCATGAGCGAACAGATCTCTTTCAAATTGAGCAAGATATCGAAGGCTCATGGAGCGAATGTGAGCATAAGCCAGCAGACCACCACTCAATCTATGTACTTTCCTGCG
>Ga0213833_1000822_pt1 | contig 25887 bp, 28 predicted proteins | sample SWATP21_FD_160575 | JGI IMG/M metagenome (GOLD analysis project Ga0213833, IMG submission 160575) | Coastal seawater microbial communities from Marineland, Florida, United States - SWA TP2 #1 | ecosystem: Environmental > Aquatic > Marine > Coastal | place: USA: Florida | collected 2016-08-14 | reverse complement strand
TCTCGGCACATGTCAACGAGCTTGGACGGTTTACATGGCCACTGTTGCAATGGAGAGTGAATGGCGTTTCCTGCTAGCGGAAAAGCAAGGGTCAACATGAACGACAGCTCAACACACACGGTGGGTGAACCAACTGCCGCACCGTCACCAGTGTCCATGGCGTCGGCTTGGTCGTAGATGGGGGTCAGCACATGTTAGCAGCACAATCCAATCTCGTTAAAGTTTCTTGTATGACACCCAGACCACACCAGTTGCGTGGTAGCTGTGGGAAGCGCGTGCCTGGCGGAACTGGGAAGGAAAGACACTGACACTGCAGCAGTGCAGCTTGAAAGTCGAGAGACGGCGATTCGGTGCAATATTTTTTATTGTCGTAACTGATCACTCCATCGTGGGCATGGACGTGCGCACCACCTTGCTCACCTCCTTCTCGTCGTACTTCCACTGGCTCACAATCGTCTTGATCTGTGTGAAGAACTCGATTCCGGCCTTGCCGTAGAAGTTCAGGTCGCCACGGATGCTGGCACGGGACCCAGTGAAGGAGAAGAACGGGAGTGGAACGGGGATGGGGACGTTGATGCCGACCTGGCCCACGTCGATCTCGTACTGGTACTTGCGGGCAGCAGCGCCGTTGGAAGTGAAGAGTGCACAACCGTTGCCGTACGGGTTCGCGTTTGTGAAAGCAATGGCGTCATCCAGAGTGTCAACATTGACGCACACAAGAACCGGGCCGAAGATCTCCTCCTTGTAGCATTGCATGTCCGCCTGCCATGACCCCACCCAGCTTGTGGTCAGACACTCACCGTGACGAGAGCAGCACCAAAGAAAGCAAACAACACGAAGGAAAAAAAAACACGGCAACGACGACAGACGTACCGTGACGTTTGTGATCACAGTGGGGCCGAGGAAGTTGCCAGCCTCGTAGCCTTCCACACTGACGTTGCGACCGTCAAGCAAGATGGTTGCTCCCTCGTCCTCAGCAGTTTGGATGAGGCGCTCCGCGCGCTCCTTTGCTGCGGGGGTGATCATTGGTCCCACGTCAGTGCCCTCCACGTGCCCAGCGTTCACCTTGAGAGCCTCGGCGCGCTCCACAATCTCGGGAATCCAGTCCTGGGTCTCGCCCACGAACAAGGCGCATGACAGGGCCATGCAACGCTGACCAGCTGCACCGAACGCCGCACCCGCGATCGCATTCATTGCAGCCTCGCGGTCTGCGTCGGGCAACACGGTGGCGTGGTTCTTGGCTCCAAGGTTAGCCTGAACGCGCTTGCCGGTGGCGGTACCGCGGGCGAAGATGTACTCGCCAGCCTGGTTGCTCCCGACGAACGAAATAGCCTTGATGTCTGGCTCGTCGCAGATGTAGTTCACTGCGTCGTGCGCGCCGTGGATGACGTTCAGCACACCATCAGGCAAGCCAGCCTCCTTGGCAAGCTCCACCAACCGCATCGTGGCGCCAGGGTCCTGCTCAGACGGCTTCAGCACATACCTGCATTGCAAACCATACCACACAGCAACGTGAGGGAGGGGGGAAGGGAGGGTTGAAACAATGGACATACTTGCTTGTGACGTACGTGTTACCACAGGTCGTGGCCAGAGGAAACATCCACAGAGGGATCATGGCCGGGAAGTTGAACGGGGTGATACCCGCGCACACACCAAGTGGCTGACGGAACGACACAGTGTCCATATCGCCAGCGATTTGCTCTTGTGTCTCACCCATGATCAGGGAAGGGACGGCAGCACAGTGCTCAACGACCTGCACAGAAGTAAAAAAAACAAACAGAGGTAAGACAACGTGCCGACAGAGACTTGCAGTGTTGTGCGGTACACTCACCTCAAGACCACGGAACACATCACCCCAGGCGTCAAGAGTGGTTTTACCCTGCTCCAGAGTCACCAACCCCGCAAGTTCCTCGTGGTGCTCGCGGATCAGGGCCTGATACTTCAACATGATGCGCATGCGCTGCTGCACCGGGGTGTCACGCCAGGCGGGAAAGGCGGCCTTGGCAGCAGCCGTGGCGGCCTTCATCTCCTCCTCTGTGGCCTCGGGGACACGACCGATGACTTCGTTGGTGGCAGGGTTGTGCAAGTCAATGAACTTGGTCGACTTGCTCTCCACAAACTCGCCGTTGATGAACAGAGGAACAGACGGGGCGGTGGAGGACATGAATCGAGCTGACAGACCACGAGCCAATGGACGAACAGCGCCGCGCTGAACAGCACGAGACGTGAAAGAGAGCATGGCGTCAGAAGAGTGTCGAGCAAAGATGATCCACCTCCGTGTCCAGGGCAGCTGCGAACGAGATGTTCGGCTGGAATGACACTTGCGCCATCTGCATCGCCGCATGTGCACTCGGCTCTTGCTGTGGTATTTGTGTTACAATGTCGATCTTTTCTGTGATTGCTTGTGATTGCTTTTTGCCTCTCCTCGATGCGATCTCCTAAGCATCTGCTCACCACAGTCCGTGTCACGGCGCCCAGAACGACACCCAAACCAGGGCAAGACAGATCATTGTGGGGCGTGCTGTCCCATGCTCACAGAGACTGGTGTTTCGCATCCTCAATCTACCAATACCGCGCGGCAGGTGCGTTCATGCTCTCGGTGATAGGATTACGTTGTAGGTTCAGCGCGTTTTGATTGGCGAACGCGCTCGTCTCCATCCCCTCCGCGTTCAGATTACTCCAGCGGACAGTGAAGCACAGAGGACAATGGAAGCAGGTGGAAGTGCAACCGGGCACCGGATGCAGCCGCCGCAGCAGATGATGCAGTACGAGAACCGGCTGGACCCGATGTTTGCAGCGCAGCAAGCGGCGTACAGCTCATTCGGATTGATGGGCCAGCAGGCTCCCGGTGAGGGCCGAATGACGCCCGCAGAGTTGGAACTGGAGCTCCAGTTGCGTGGAAGCTTGTTGGTTCAACAGCAGAGGCGCATTGTGCAGCTGGAGACCGAGTTGCAGAAAGCGTGGCAGCAAATGGAGTTCATGCGCGTCCAACTCGTGTCACAGCGTGCACAGCTCCAAGTCCCCGCCACAAAGAAGGCACAAAGTCGTTATTGGACCCCTGAGGAGCACAAGCGCTTCCTGGCGGCTTTGGAGAAGTTCGGCCCGAAGGACGTGCGATCGATTTCGGAGTTCGTGGGCACAAGGACGCCGACGCAGGTGCGCACCCACGCACAGAAGTTTTATCTCAAGGTTCAAAAGGAAGAAGAAGCGGCCCAGCGCGACGCGTCTACTGGAGAAGGTCGCGCCACGAAGCGTCGTCGCACGCGCTCGTCGCGCATGCAGCTGCCCAAGGACCTCACCCGAATCCCGAGGCGATACGGGTCAACCCGTGCGGCTTCGGTAGCGTCTGAATCTGGCGACGCTGCAGCCGTTGCCCCGTCCTCCCACTCAGATGCCGCTTCAGTGTCGTCGGCATCGTCAACTGCTACGGTTGGAACTGCAACCTCAGCCACTGCCCCGACTACCACCGCTGCCAACGGCCCGCCCGCGGTGACCACCACCCCAGCCACCGGAGGTGCACATTCCCCATAGGCGCGCGTGAGCTCTCTCGGTGTGACTGTACAACTTCATCTGTGTAGTAGCTGAAGTTTTCTTCAACGTCTGTCATTGTGTACCTTCGTTTCTTTTCTTTGGCCCCTGTTTCTCTTAATCGGCGCGCCTCTGCTGTGAGGGCGACAACTGGTCCCACTATGGATCAGGCGTTGCATGACGCGCTGTGGCTTTCTGTGACTTTTTCTTTGTTTGTTTTGTGAACAACTGTCGTGCCATCCAATCATGTAGAACAAAGGGTTCAACTGTTTGAACTTGTTGGACAACGCGAAGCAGTACTTGGAAAGGGGAGCCACGCCACAGCCACGCCATTGTCAACTCATTATGTGGCTTGGCAACGACAACTTCCGTCCTGTCAATCCTCGATGATGCCATTTGCGGCAAGCAAATCCAAGACAGCAGAAGGAGGGCGACCAATCGCAGCTTCGCCGCTTGACTGCAGCAAGAAAATGGGACGCTCCAGCAGCCGAGGCGATTCCAAAATCGCAGCAAACACATCCTCGTCGCTGCTGTTGGCGTCAAGGTTGGCTGTACGATACTCTGATTCCTGCATCGCACACATCACGGCGGGGGTGAAGTACAGCAACGGCTGTGAGTGTGGTGATACGCTACGTACGCTACGTAACCTACCCCTGACCGAATCCACTCGCGGGCAGACTTTCCAAGTCCCTGCCGAATGCTCACAAGCATGTCCATTGTCAACGGATCCTTGAGATATAACATCACATCGTATGCAACGTCCCGGGAATCAAGGAGCTCTTTCGTGGCCCTGGACTTGGAACAATCTGGTGGGACAGCACACATGTTAACGAGCCCGCCGTCGCATGTGACACACAACAAACACACTCGCACACGCACACCCCCACACGCACCAGGGTTGTGGAAGAGCGTGCCCACTGACACTGCGCTTGTGGAGCACCACCTTTTGTTGAAGGAACTACCTTTGCTCAGGTGGCGACACGCCGTCACAACTCGAAGAAGCATGGCGCACACGCAGGCAGGGTTCCTGCACTGGTTCCGATCGTGGACGCAGCAGCAGACAGCACTTTTTCGGAATGCAGAAGTTGGACCACGTGTCTTTGACACACCAACATCGCAGGATTCGGACGCACAGGATGAGTCGGAAGGAGGAGGAAGATGCGGCTGGGCTGAACACGGCTGGTGCAGCGAAGGACAATGGTGCGTACGATCGCCGTTGTTGCTGAATGGGCGCTGATGTGAGGGGTTTGACGCATGCAGGGCGAACATTGTTAGCGGAAGCCTTGGAGACTCCATCTGCGACAGCGGCTGAGGCAGAGCTTTCCCACCGTGTGCGGGAGGAAAAGGCTCGTGAATGCACCACATTGACGAGCGAAGAAGTGGAGGAGGTGCGACTTGCGCGCACCATCCGCGGTGATGAGGGGTGTGCCTTGTGTGACGGTGCTGGAGCTGCGGAACTGGCCCCATGCCCAGAAGGGTTGGACCCAGCGCTGCGTCTTCGCGTGCCTTTTGTGGCGCCCACCGCAAAGTGGGATCCCAAAGAAGATGCTCCACGCTTCTACGATTGGCGAACTGTCTACCCCTTCCTGGATGCGTTGCTGCCACACTTCGACGCCATTCGCGAGGAGGTGTTGCACAAGGCTACCAAGTGGCACGCGTGGCCAGAGCAAGCCCTGTACCGTGCCGAGGAGGGCGATGACTGGAAAGTGTTTCCCTTTGTTCACACGTTTCCTGCAACTGACCCATCAGCCACAACCTGGTTGCCGAAAAACGTCTCGGAACTGCCTCGGACTGCCGCGTTGCTGGCGTCCATTCCAGGCCTCCGCACCGCCCTAATCTCGCGGTTCGGACCCGGAACGTCACTCAGTGCCCACCGTGGCTGGGCAGCACTCGCGAACCATGTACTTCGGGTTCATTTACCTCTCGTGGTTCCTACCCTGTCCGCGAGTGCCGAACCGTGTTGCGGCTTGGCGTGTGAAGGGCAGGTGCAGTACCACAAGGAGCGCGACTTCTTGGTGTTTGATGACAGTAAGTTGCACATGGCGTTTAACGACCACCCTACAGCGACTCGTATCGTCCTGATTTTCGATTTGGTTCGTCCAAAGAACTTGCCTGTTGGCACGGCTGTTGGTAGCACAACTGATGAGCTGGAAGCTTTCATCGAGTACTTCTCGTAGATGGTTCTGTAGCGAGACGCACTTTTTCAACACAACAGCTGTGTGTCACACGTGCCTTGACTGTCATTGCAGCGTTCTGCGTGTCACTACCACATGCCTCCACATCGATTTGGTCGCATTGCTGACGCGAGTCTCGAAACCTGAACGAAAAGTGTGGTGCATGTCTTGAACATGCGACTTCACATCGAAGAGTGGTGCGGAGGTATCCGGCCACGCGGCCGTTTTCAAGGAGCTTCGCAAGCCAGGTGACGAGGCCAGTCGCACCATGATGTCTTCGTAGGCTTTAAGCCCTGCCACAGCAAAGAGCTTGTGCACGCCACCAGCAGCCATGATAACACTGCGGATGCATGTGAAAGAAACGCACGAACGTTGTGGAGCTGCAACTAGCTGCAACCCGCGTACCTAAATCCCTGTCGTGATGCATGCGACGTCTGTGGACATGTGAGCACCGGCACACCGGCTTGCATTGCCTCAACACCAACACTGCCAGCGGTGAAGGACAGCGTGTCCACAAACACATCCGCCAAACGAAGTCGCTCCAGATGGTCTTCTCTAGTTGCCGCCCATGCTGCTTGGACGATCTGGGCTGCTCCTCGACCACGACTCCGGTGCTCCTCCTGCAGGTTGTGGCTCACGCTCCAAGGGCGGCGGGTGTCCACAATGGAGGCAGATGACTGGGGAGACTGCGCAGAGGCTGGTTTTGATGTGAAAGGCGAAAGCCACAGCACCGCTCGCGGGCTGCGGGCAAGTGCCTGCATCCATAGTGTCCACACCAAAGGCGACGTCTTCTTTGCCTGGTTGAAGGCACAAAATACCGTCATGTCACGGTGATTGGGTAATGCCTGTGCTTCCAACTTGGTTGGTGCCGCTCTTGGTGGGGACGGAGGTATCCTCCGCCCTGAAGCATCAATGTAGAACGACTTTGGAAGAAGCAACAGCCCTGGTGCGTTGACTCGTTTGGACCAGTGTCGAGTTGTTCCCTCAAGCTCCACCACCACAGCGTGCTTGTTTGCCATAAAATAATCGCCGGACGGTGATGCTGCAGCACGCAGAGGTTGCCCTAGGTAATGGAAGTTCAACACCGCGGTGTTGTGAGCCACAATGTCCACGTGCGTACGTGATCCAGTCACGGCATCAAGATCCACGAGGACATCAAGCTTCAAGCGCTGTACACGCCGAACCGCGTCCGTGGACGATGTGTGTTGTCCTCGGTTTACAAAAAGCAACTTGGGGCAAGCATCTCGGATAGCCGGCAGGATTCTGTTGCCTCGCCCAGAAGAAATACACACCAGGGAGGCACTCGGCAAGGTTGACAACTCGCCGAAAAGCCGGCGCAGTAAACGCCCAACGGGATGCTCGTCAAGCGAGGAGCTGATAACCCCAACTCGCAGCGACAGGTGTTGATTGCTCCTGTCAGCACTGTCAATGGGGGTTCCTGCGGTCATTGCCGTTGTCCAGCGCATATGACACAATCGAAACAGGACTTCTGAAGGGATGTGCATCCCTGGGTGCACATCACGGCAATCAGACACCGTTCCAAACGACCGCAGCGATTGCCGGAGAAGCCGTGTGTGAAGCTCGAATGCTCGCCAGTCATAGCGATCACGTTGCAACCAAACAGCCCCCAAATGCGGGCGAGACAGGGAGATGAACGAGTGACGACTCGCAAGCTGAAAATGTCGTTGTGCTGACGCCTCATCACCGGTTGCGGCAAGTTGATCCCCCAGCGAGGTCAAGTACTGCGCTGTACGCACCCCCGTACCATCAACAGCCACAAACATACTGCTATTGGATGACAGCAGTGCTGCCAACGCTGAATCTGCGGGACGTTGCACCATAAACACAGGAATGGAGACGGCTGAGGCAGCAGGAGACGTTGAATCAGGTGGTCCACCGGCTGCCCCTGGGTGGTTAACTATCACAACCCCCACTGCGCCGTGCTTTTGTACACGCAGGGCCTTCTCTGCAAATCCGCACGTGCCTCGAGCTACCACAGCGACTGCTCCGGCTAGATACGGAGTGATGGCAGCGTGAAGGGGCGAGCACGCATCTGCGGGCGCCGCCGGTGCGATCAGTGCTTCAACCGGTTGCCCGAACGCGGGAAGCGAACCCCCAAACAACGCCCGGTAGCATTCCACAGGCACGACAGCTGTGGATGCTATAATGCTACAGCGCGCTGGCGCAGCTGCAGCCGGGGGGAGCATTCGTGACATCGCCCGTGTGTGGGCGGCCACAGCTACTTGCAGAAGACGAGTAGCTGCGGCTGCCCAGGTAAAATTGTGAGACCGGATGTGCACCGCGGCGGCACGACGTGCGGCCACTCGGAAAGTGCCGCCCCCGTTGGCGGAGTCCGTGCCCCCACTTCCACCGTGAACCACCCACTTCAACGCGCGTTGTAGATCCTGTTCATCCACCTGGAGTATGCTGCTCCCGTCTGGGCGTGTGACACGTGTGGTTGCCACGTACCGAGCCCAGGAAGGGTGTGTGAAATCATCTGTTGGTCCCCCTCTTGAAACTACCACGGGTGTCCCACATGCAGCAGCTTCAAGCACGGGCAAGTTGAAACCCTGGAACCATTCACGCCCAGCCACACAATGATGTTCTGGCAGGCAGTGCTACTTGCTCCGAGGAATGGTCACACTGTACTCTGACGCCCACCCATAGCAACTGAGCACGTACCTCCGCGGAATACGGCGAAACCAACACATCGGCAGCCTTGTACAGCTTCGCCATTGCGATTGTTGAGAGCTCTTCGCCGATATGCTGTGGATTACACCCATGGCATCGAGAAACAGTATCATACCGTAAGTCCTACGATCGTCACGGCAGGTCGTCACATCACATCTGCTTTTACCTCTACAGGTCCAGCCAGATGGTGTGCGTGATCAGCCAGAAGCCGTGACATTAGGGACTCCCCGTGGTACAGCTTCTCGTTTCCCTTCAGAACCAGACGCACGCGCCCCCCATTGTGATCGTGACACGTTGTTCCATTGCAAAGCTGACAGAAGGCGTCAAGAAGCAATGGAACCCCTTTTTGCTTGGTAATGGCGCCAACAAACAGAATGACAACCTCGTTTCCCCATCCCAACTCGCGCCGGAGGTGCATGCGCTTCTTCAGTGCGACGGGGAAGAACCACGTGGTGTCTACACCATGTGGAATGACATGAATGCGGGACGCAGGGAACCCAGCTGTCGTGAAACCTTGAGCTGACCACTTTGATGGCGTGACGACCATATCCACAGCGGATGCAGGCAACGGGACCTGCAACACCACTATCAGCGCAACAACATCAACCCACCAACACACACCGTACGGCGTGCGTACATTGCCCGCATTTGCAGCTCGCGGAACAATCCCTGTTTCAGTGGTTGCCACAAGCACCAGTGCAGTGGGTTTTGCCTCTTCCATGGATCCGCGCCACCAAGGATCCGCAGGCATCGTGTCCCACGGCACGTGGTGCCGGATCACGACGTCTGGATGGACGCTTGGCGGAAGGAGCGGGATCTGCTGCAGTTCCAGCGCCCACTTGTCACTGGGTGCTGTCCGTTCTCCAGTCATCACGAACGGCACATCCCGCGTGTAGAGCTTTATGTGGGAAGCGTTGCTGTCGCGCAGAACACGCCGCATAGCGACCAGATGTTGGCTGTTGACCACAGCGTAGGAGTGGCTAACCCATCGCCAACCCTCAACCACGACCACAAGGGGGACCTGCTTGCCCTTTTCGCCAGCACACTGGTGGACGTGCAGCCCCAGCAGGAGCAACACCGCGGCGTACCAACGCCGCATGGCAGATGCGCGGAAGCGTCACGGACGAAACGAACGCCGTGCTTGCGCTGTGTTGGTGTTTGTTTCAGAAGTGATGATGAAATACGTGACGCGTGTGTTACGGCGATCGCGACCGGCGGCGCCTTCTTGGTTGTGACCGTGCTCTGCGACGGGACCTTGAGCGTCGGTGCTTCGAACGTCCACGCTCCGCGCTTGCGTTGTTCCATGTAGATGACAGCCGCTGCGCTGATCGGTGCTTGGACTTGGATTTGTGGCTACGACGAGGTTTTGGGGTGCGGGCTCGCCTGCGTGCACGCACCGGGGAGTTGTCGTCTGATTCGCTTGAGCTTGCGGTGCTAGCGGCACTGGAAGGGGAAGAGCTGCGATGAGACCGGTGAGAGTGGTGAGACCTTCGCCTCCGTCGGTGGCGATGGCGACTTTGCTTCGAGTCAGTGCTCTGGCTGTGGCCGGAAGAGCCGCTGGATCGGTTGCTGTGTCGCCTTCGTTTCGGTTTCGATCGTTTTCCGCCGTTGTCACTTCTCTTGGCGTCATCCACAGGTTCATCATTTGAGGATCGCAAGCAAGGAGAGAACACACCACGAATGGCGACGTAAACGCTGTAGAACAGGGAGACAAAGACAGCAAGCAGGCGCAGGACAGGGTACAGCACTGGACCACAGCAGTGTGCGTGAGTGCTGCGTGCCACCATTCAAACACTCATGGCAGCGGCCTCACACTCACGCTGCATCACACGCCCAATTATTGAGAGGGCACCAGATGAGACGAGGTACATGGCAGTGGTTAGGTGACCCATGATCTGTAAACAGACAACGTCACGACCTAGTTTCGTGTGACGTTCGCAAACCGAGCACGCACAAAGTTGGGTGCCATTTGCTTTCGTTCGAAGTCTGCCAAGCGCCGCTCGAGCTCATTCGCCTAGGGAACATCACAGTTACCACACCCGTCATCACGTCAAATGCCCTGTCACGCCACGAAACGACACACGAGTGTGTAAGAGCCCTTCCTACCTTTGCTTCGTGCTGCTTAGCAGCTGCCTTCCAAGCCCTGCGAAGGCGGCGATCAATAGACGCCTCCAGCTGGGTGGTCCACTCTTTGTCACTTTGTGACAAGATTTGCTGCCAATTTGCAGCCATCACATCAATCGACTGCTGCCACTCCTGAATTTGAACGTCTACGTCCGCACGCTGCCCAGACACAAAACGAAATGAGATGCCACACGTCTGGAGAAGACGCTCACAGTACGGACCAGCTTCACGAGCCCATCACTCCGCTCAGACAGCTGCCGCTGCAACTCTTTGACTTCACCCTGCACCTTGGTTAAATGCTCTTCGCGCAGGCGGATTTGTTGCTCGATGAGCTTGAGCTGCATCATGGCACTGTCATCTGTTGTTGACGCGTTTCCACGGTGCCTGTGCACAGGAGTGGTGGACGATCGCGAAAGCGACGAGACATTGGTGGCCGCTGATGACGAAGGCGCACCCGTATCAATAGTGGGTGGTAACGTTGGCTGTGTTCGCCGCCTTCTGTTGCCACTGTCCGGAAACACAGCGCGCGTGCGCGTTGAACTGTCGGTGGTGCTGGTTTCTCCTGTGTTGGTGGTGGGTGCAGGGCCACTTCCGGGCACGGTGGCTTCAGATCCAACGCCCCCACTACCACCGTTTGATCCTCCTTGCGCCGCCTGGGATGAATCAGTAGCAGCCAAACGCGGCCTGTTGCTGCCTTCGTTGCCACCCTCCACTCCGGAACCGGAACGTTCACCCGACGGGAAGCCACCCAAGGCATTCACCGGCTCGGTCGCGTTGCTGCCAGCTGGCTCGGCCGCAGCGCGGCTCAACACTTCACCCCCTTGCTGTGGAATGTGCCGTGGAACAGCGGGCACGGTGCCGCTGTGACTACTGTTGCCACCAGAGGTTTGCCACTCCCTCCGCATGCGGCCGCCAGCATCACGACTCTCACGGCTTCGGACGGTGGGGGTGGAGTCAGGCGTCCGAGCACCATCCGGGGTCGAACCGTTGCTGCGAGCAAACGGCCACTGTCGTTGGTTGCCACGGCGGCGCTGGCGAGTGGTTGTGCCTCCCGAGAACAGGTTGCGAAACATGCCCGAGATGCCATCTTCATGCAGCAGCAGACACAGAGAGCAGCAAGTGTGACGACCACACACTCTCACTGCACACAACACCAACAAAGCCCTACCTTTCTTCCCTGGTAATTCACCTGGCCTGGCACCGGCTTGACTAGTTCCTCGCCGTTGCTAACGCGCCCGTGTGGTGAGATGTCACGTGCAGCACCGCCACCACATCCACACCCACACCCACACCCACACCCACATCCAACCCACACCCACACCACCCACACCACACAACACACACACTCGCGCATACGCTCACACCCACACCCACACCGACCGCACACATGTGCATGGAAGAAAAGAACAAGCATATACACACGTACGGCTCTGGCCCTTGCGCGATCTTCACGTGAAAGCTTCCGGCCACCACGCGCCATCATGTTGTTGTGCATGGCGCTGAGCGCAGCTAGGTTGTTTCGCACTTTGGTGGCTCTCGCTTCAGCGCTGCGCCCTGGGCTCCTCCCTGGAGAGGTAGCCCCAAGGGAGGAAGGTGGATCTGCTGACGGACTGTGACATGGACACGTGGGGCACACGCACAATACCACACACGCGGCGTGGCATGCGACACTGGCGTCAAGAGAAGGAGAACAGAAGATCCGACACCACCACTCGCTCGCCCGTACGTGAGCGGCGGCACCACATCCTCTACATTCAGGTTGATGAATGAATCAGATGCTCGAAGAAGTCGAGCGTTGGAAGCTTTGCGCCGTGAGCGGACGGAGGCACCTTTGTTGTCCACACTAATCTGCTGCTTGAATCTCCGCAGCTCCGCACCTGCAACAGCCCACGCAGCCACCCACACAGGCGCCACACGCCACACACACGCACAGTACGCGAGCACACCGTGAATCCCGCGGAGAGAGACCAGATCCACAACACCACAACCCGCCGCACCAGCTTGAGATGTCGCCATGACGCGGCGTGACCTGTGTGAACACTCGCAACATGAGTGTGCACGCATGTCAAGTTGACATGACACTCACACGTCAAGTTGGTCGCTTTGCCACATGAAGATATCACATCACCCACGCAGCAGGCACCCAGCAGTGATGGGGCGTGTGGCAGCCGCTGTTGTCGTTCTTGCAGTGGTGGTACTGACAGCGCACCCACCATCAACACAAGCGCAGATTCCTGCCAGCCGGGGCCACAGGTTTGCGGCGCCGCTGGTGCCGGATGAGCCGTACGTGGAGGACGTCTCCATGCGACTCGTCACGGCCAACATGACCGCGGTGTCCGGGTGGGGCCAGCTGCCCACCACCAACGTGGCTCAGGTGGCTAACGGCGCGTTCAAAGGTGCAGACGGTGTGTGGATGTTGAGCGACACCGAGTTGTGGCATGCGACTCTTCCACCGTCACCGTATGGCACGGCCGCCACTCCCAAGCTGCCACCCACGGTGGCCACGCCGTCTGTCTACCACAAAGTCGCCGACGCCACGCCACATTCGCGGTTTGTGACAGACTCAGGAGGGAACCTCGTGGCTGTGGTGATGCCCACCGCCGTTGTGTGGTATGAGTGCGCCGCAGATGGGTACGTGCGTGCTGCAGCGGTCAACGCTAGTTGTCGCGTCTCCGGTGTGTTGACGATTGCTCTTTCCGTCGTGCTTCAGCTGCTCCACCTCCGCGACCACTCCCACTGATTGTGGCACGAAGGTTTACGACGCCTCTACGCTAGGAGTAGCATCGGTAGTGTGGGTGGGGTGTAGCAACGGGCTTCTGCGTGTGGAGCCCAGCAAGGCCGTGTGGGCAATCCAACCTACCGAGCCTGTTACAGCAGTCGCGACGTCACCCGATGGGTCCGAGGTTGCCGCGGGAACGAGCCAAAAGTTTTACCTCGTGGATGCCGCTTTGCCCAGCTCCATCCCCGGACTCGGAAACGTTGTCCGGTGGGAGTGGGTGACGCAGGTATCCACGGGCAGCGGCGGCGTCATCGACGACGCCATAACCGCGATGGCGTATGACGCGTGTGGCTCCCTTTGGATTGGAAACAACATTTGTGTCAATGTCATGTTCAAGGACAGGTCGTTTGTTCGCATTTCAGGGTTGCACGTACGTTTATGGGTTGGTCGTTGTTGGGCTCGCGCTGTGTGTGTGTGTGTGTGTGTGTGTGTGTGTGTGTGTGTGTTGTGTGAGAGAGAGAGAGAGCCCATGTGCTGTTGCCTGTTCACTCCCACAGGGTTTGCCTTTCCACAATGTCACAAGCATCGTGGCGGATGGTTCAACGTCGCATGTGTGGGTGGGTACCAACAACGGCTTGTCGCGATACTCCCCGGCCTCCAAGGAGTGCCTGTCCCCCGAACAGCCAAGTCGTGTTGGTGACTGGGTGTACTACTGGGGCCGCCGCTGGTTGCCCGGGAACAACGTCACGAGCGTGTCGAGCGTTGGCAACACGTCATTTGTGGCGACAAATGGCGGCATTGCGCGGATCCAGCACGAAGCATGGACACTGGAGCGCAAGGCGGCGCTCTTCGCGATGATCGTACCCCGGCATGATCGTCACGGGTGGGTGGGTTTCGCGCGGGCTGCCTGTGGGACGCATGAATGAAAAAATGCGCGCGCGGCTGGCGCATGATGTCACGTGCAGATTCACAGCTGACTGTAGTCTTCCTTCCCCGGGGAACCTGACGGGAATAAAATGCCACCCCGGCGAGAGCGATGGCTTGTGGACAGGCATCATGGCCACGAGCGAAGTGTTGCGCTATGCTGTAAAGCAGGACAGCGCGTCCGCCAAGATTGCTGGCGTTCGCATGGCAGCCATGAACGTAGGTGCGGGTACTTGGCTTGGCTTGCTGCTTCCACATGGGATCTGACGTCATTGGTCTGGGTTGACGCTGTTGATGCTCTCAGTTCTTGAGCACAGTCACGGGAATCGGAGGGTACATGGCACGCACTGCTGCATTGATCCCGAATGCGCCTGTGTCGCCGCAGTGGCACAATTCCACCACAACACCCGGTATGCTGTGTGTGTGACGGCTGCTTCATGCGTGAGCACGCACGTGATGTGTGGGGCGGTTGTGGCAATGTTCCGGTACAGGATGGGCCTGGCAAGGTGATACTTCCGCCGATGAGGTTGTTGGGCACATGTTTGCGTTCCCGCTTGCCCAAGCTCTGCTCGCGAATGCCAGCGGACAAGAAACCATGGTTCATGATCGAATCAACACTCTTGTTGGCTACATCTTGCAGAACCACTTCTTTGAGATCGGGTTTGATGGCCAGAAGACGAAGTGCGTGCACCGGGAGCTTGCGGTTTTGCAGTTGCACCGTTGAAGACTGACAGGATACGAACGCACCACAGATGGGGAATTTGGGCTCCTTCGTACGTCAATGACCTGCGATCGTGGTCCGACCAACGCGGGTTAAACTCTCTCCAAGTCTTGTGTTTCCTGAACGTGGCGTGCGTACACTGGACTGGCATCCTTCCGTGCCGCTGCTCGCGTTGGCGTTTGAAGCTCCCTTGACCGCGACGCCATTGGATTGCCTGACCCGCCACCGCATGGTGCATGCCTTCTGTGCAGGTACATGGTGACTGGGAACACGACCTACATGGATGCCATCAACATGTTGTCAAACAGCACAAACCAGTACCAGGAGAACCAATTGAACTTGAAGATCGAGGCGCCTTGCGATGACAACTTCAGTGACTCCGAATTGGCGTTTCTGCCGTTCTACTCGTACCTGTTCTTCAACGACTCGGCTACACCCATGCTAGATGCGCTCGTGCGCTCCTACAACTTCGCACGCAAAGAGCGCAGCAGTTTGTACTCCTCAATCTACTTGGCAGGGACAGGGCTTGCCGATATGGTTGCCGCTAGTGATGTGCTGTGGAACCTTCAGACGTGGCCGCTTGAGTGGGTGGACTGGACAACTCACAACAGCCAACGACTCGACGTGTATGTGAACCCGCAAGAAAACCGTGACATGCAGGTAGGCCATTTGGTTGCTTGGTTGCGCTTTGGAGGGTGCTTCCTTTCGGCTTCTCTGATGGCATTGCGGTGAATGATGTTTCCAGCACGGAACGATGTCAGTGCGTGTGCTCCCAGCGAACGAGCGAAGCCAATTTCGATGGAACCACAACCCGTTCACATTAGATGATGGGGCAGACGGTATGGTGGAGTACGACCCAGGGGCATGGTTGGTTGCCTACTGGATGGCTCGCTTTCACAATGTGCTAGGTTCGGCCACGTAGTCGTGTGAAAGTAGTGTGTACAACCAACCGTGGTTGTTACAAACAAGGACTCCCCAACAAAAATGTCAACATAAACGCTACAGTCTAAACTCACTGGACACTACTTCACACTCACTGCCAAACGCTTTGGGAGCAGCGGCGTGCACGTCATCCATAAGCGATTGGGGCCCACACGTCCACACAGTTACCACCGTCTTGTGGTCGGAGTGATCGTCAACATGGTGTGGTTTGCCAACTTCACCAATGGCAGAGTGGTTGCCGTGGCTTGGTGGGTGACGCAACGACGAAAGCCGGCCTGACAAGCGACTGCGACTGACACGACGAGAAGCAACGGAAGCAAAGTATCTCGGAAGGCTTGGTCGGCATGTGGCGTACCCGCGTTCCGCGGCCAATATCCGCGAATCCTCGTTGCTGGAGCCGGTGCTGGAGCTCGCAAACGAACTCATGGGGCGTAGCCGCACGCTCGATTGGCTGTGGCCACGGCTCGGGGGTGCCATGGAGGATGACAGCGCCACACTGCCTTCGGGGGCACTTCGAGCTTGCGCTGTGCACGTCGCATGGACGGTGAGGTGGAACTGGATCTGGCTATCTGTATCACCCCCTGTGCTTCGCTGGGACCGACGATGCAACTCCTCCACCACGTCTTCAAACCAGTCCACCTGGGAGGGGTGGCGAACGACCCACAGGATCTCAACTGCTTGGAGGGTGGACACACGAACCTCACCGTCAAGTAGTGCTGATAAGACTGACATGATCGGTGTTGCACCTATCCCGCCAGCCACCAGCACCAAAGAGTCTGTGGTGCTCAAGTCCACACCTCCGAAAGGAACACCGTACCTGGGAATGCAGCCGCTCAGTGAGGTCGCATGCAGTCGCCGTACAAGGATACGCACAACCACGAAGTACACAACAGGCACTTACGGGCCATCAGATCTGACAACCATGCCATGCCTGCGCTCGTGGCGACGAACATCTCGGATGCTCATGTACGTGTCTTCACGAGACAAACTCAGGTGCTTCACGTCGACGCAGCCTTCGGCAAGACGATGAAGGTCGCCACTCCATGTTTCAGGACCCATGTCCTTGATATGATGGGTGACACGCGTCACAAACATGCTTGCGCTGCGACCATCTCCGTCGGAGCGCACGCGTTGCACACGACTGAACGAAACTGGGTGCCACTGGTACCCAGAGATCGCAGGGATGTTCAAAAACGAGTACCTGAAAGCACCGGCGCAGCCATGCATGGAAGGAGCTTGAGCGGACGACGCATCACGCCACAGAGTGCGTCGCACACGTACTGTCCGGGATAAACACGCGCCGCGAGATCGGTTGGTATGTCGTACTCCACGATGGTAGCCCCCTTCATAGCCTCCAGTCGAGTGACACGGAGAACGAATCGACTGCGACGCGCACGACCGCATCGGTCAAGCCCGTACAGGGCCACAGGCCCAACAAGGATGTAGACGAGGTAGCCTCCAGCAAACCACCTGGCCAAGACAACATGAATCACACATAAGGCACGGAATGTCCCGCTGCTTGCTCCAGCAACTCACGAGTGGAACGCAACCAAGCCCACGACAACCAGCATCAGGTAGTGCGAGTAAACAAACAGCTCAAAATTTGCTCGGCGAACAAACTGCAGTGCGGCTAAAGACACAGCGAGCAGCCAAGTGCACTCAATCACAACGATCGTAGGGTCTTCTAGTCCTTGTGACTGAGCCACATAGCCCGTTTGAAGCACAGCGTTCGGCAGCCACACCCCTTCGCCAATCCAGACCGCCCACCACAGGGCCATGTGAAGTGTCATGAACCCAATCGCCATCCGGCCGAGGGCACGGTGGTATCTGCGTGGAAACGAACGAAACAAATACGAAGAGGATATTAGAGCGGTGGTGACGTGAAGCTGCATGTAACGCACTTGAGTGCATGTTCGAACGGAAGCGCCAAGCCGTGCAACCAAACGCTGTTCCGCGTCACGGGGAGCATCGCCAGCCCAATCTGTGCTTCATTCATGTGCCCGATGCATCTCGTTATCAAGGCCACCTTGATGTACAAACTTGATGTCAGGAAGGGGGCGTCTGCCACGGTTGAAAGCACTGAATGGTGAACAGCTCGTTCGGCGGTGTTGCATTCGGCGGTGTTGCATTCGGCGGTGTGCTATCGCTGCGCCCACACACGCACTCACCATCTTCGTCATCCACCATGTTGCTCCAGGCAATCGCAAAGCATAATCCCACACAAACAATGAACATCAAGAGTACACCCGCCTCCCCACGCGACAGGATGGCCCATGGAGGGTGCCAGCTACGCGAGCAGCACGGAGCGGGAGTGCGGCACAGGCGTCGGCACCGCCGCGGGCACAGAGAAGCAGTCAATAACAAGCCAACAAATGCATAGAACAGGGCAACCGGTCGCCAATCAAACGGCTGTGGTTGCCATCCTTGGTGTTGCGCATTTCCCATCGCTGCATGTGCGTGTCACACAAGGGACGGAGGCTCCTGCGCATCATGATCAAACACCACTTATGTACCAATCACCCTACGCCTCCCAGACACCACTAGCACCAGCAGTGTGCTCAACACGGCTTGTTCGCCCCGCCACCCAGCTGTGGGCAGAGCCCTTTGCTGTGCAGAGCCCTTTGCTGTGTTGCTTGCAGTTCTGACACCGCCAGCTTTCAAGTGTTTAGCCAACATACCTGCATGTACTGGTACTTTCCGTGGTGTTCGACAGCAACACATGCAACTGTTGGACATGGCGACCAGATGTCTACAGGATAGGCACTGCCACCAGTCCTCGCGTGACAGCCCAAACAAAGAGCCCAAGCCTTGGGACGTGTGGCACAATATGGCTGTACAGGATCGCGCGCTGGGATCGAACGCCTCATGAACGACAGGACCGCGCCACACACTACGAACGAACCATTCGCAACGACGCTTGGTGTTTCCAATGTGACAGCCACCACGACCAGCGTGTGCATGCGGGCGTGATAGTGTGAGACAAAAATAAAGCCTGTAGATTGTATCTTATCGAGCACAACGACCAGCATGATTCCGGCATTGCACCACGACTCGACACACCCACAGGTGGCACCGCCGAGATGCAGAACGCATGACGACGGCGCCAACACACTCTGTGTGTGGAAAAATCCACAACAAAGAATGCACCAAACTGCTTACGAGGAGGAGTCAGAGTCAGAGTCGGAGTCGGAGCCACCGAACAGGTTGGCGGCACCCTCACCGGCAGAGGACGAGGAGGACGCGTCGTCCTTCTCCGCAGCGGGGGCGTCGCCGGCAGCGGCGGCACCACCAGCCGGGGCGGCGGCAGCCACGGTCATCTTGGCGAGCTTGCCCTTGCCGGCCTCGATCAGCTCGTCCAGGCTCTTGCCCTCCAGGGAAGCGATGAGGCGCTCCAGCTGGGCGTCATCGACCTCGATGTCAACGGCGCCGAGGAGGCCCTTGACGTCATCGGCAGACGGGGTGGCGTTGCCGGACAGCACAAGCATCAGGTAAGCAGCGATGTGACGCATCTGCAAACATTGGGGTGGGGCAGGGTGGGACAAAGGGGGGCGGGAGTGGCGGGAATAGCGACGACACAACAATCACGGGTGAGCCTCCGCCTCGACGAGCCCAGGCACACGCATTGCGCACAGGCGGACAGCGCCCACATTAACAAACACAACGTATGCATGCACAAACCTTGAAGTGAGAATAACACAGTCCGAGTTGCCTCCTTAGCCAAAAGGGGAGCTGTGTCTTTCCACGATGAGATGGTTAGTCAATGGCACGCCGCGCGAACCGGAATCGGCTGGTTGTGTGGGAAAGTGTAATTTGACGTGACTTCGTGACGAATTTTATCGGTCTTCTTGTTTGGTTTCATGCGAAACGAGATCCGCGAAGAAAGAGGTATCTTATGCTATGATTCGGGATTTACTTTTGCCTTTGTGCAAACCGACCCGCGTGTCTGTTGTCCGTCGGGGCTTCGTGGAGTGCGGCGGAGCGAAGCTCATCGCATGTGATCCCGTTCGTCGGATTCGTTGATCAGTATGGTTTTGACATAGGTCCCTGGGATCCGGTTTTCCAGGAGATGATTTGATAGAGGGTTGTTCCCCCCTTCTCCGTCTTTGTCATGTCGGACATCGACAGGCTGTTTCATGACTCTGGGCGGGAGGTGACGCTGAAGCAGATTCTTCAGTTGGATGAAACGCTTGACCAGCTGCGAAGATGGCAGCTGCTCGACTTTCCCACGCTTCAGCAGCTGCTTGATTTTCTCACTCGTGGCGATGTTGGTGCGTGCGTGCTCTCGGATACCTGCCATGCCCCACCACTGGTTGTCACGCACCGCGCTCGCCATGTGCTTCGAGTGATTGCATGCTGCGTGTATGTGCTTTGGACACCTCGGGGCAACTCATTGTTTTTGCGTGGTGTGCTATGCTATGGTACAGTGGCCGAGATATTCGAGACAATGCTCACGCCGCCGGTCGCGTCAGTGCGCAACCATCCTGACTTGGTGAAAGCCGTTCCCGCCGCAGCTGAGCACACTGAGGTTGCTCTCCGGGCTGGGTTTACGACCGCAGATGATGACGGCGCACAAGACGCAAAGGCGATGGATGGCGACGCCAGTGATGATGATGATGGTGCGACAGCTCGCCGTGAGGGGAAGGAGGGAGTGTCTTTGACCATCGACACTTCCGCGCCAAGGGGTGACGGGACTGGCACTCCGATGCCACCAACACCACGGCTCGTCACACCACGCCCAGGAGAGACATGTGTGCCTCGTGGTGGGGTGTGGAGCCCACAGTATGCGTTCTACAAGCACCAATACGTGTGCTGCCGATTGCTGTGCATGGATCCATTTGGCGGCAACGTTGTCACGTTTATGTGTGCCTCAACATCTGCGTATGCCCGTGCCTGGGCCAAGTTTCTGGGGACACTCAGCGCCCAAGAAGAGTTGGATCCAATCATTGCGCAATATGTTTGCCAAGTGCTCCGCCAATTTTCACAGCGTGACTTTGAGAAGCTGTGTGCCAAGTTTGTGGAGCCGGCTGTTGTGAATGGCTTGGTGTTCCACCTCGGCCAGCCCCCATTTGTCGACTTTGTGCTAGATTTCTTGCAACCGTCGTTGTGCAGTGTTGCCACAACGTTTGCCACCATGTTCTTGGAGCGTGCAACGAGTGTTCTCCAAACCGCGCCAGCGGAGGAGTACGAGCACACTTTGTTTGCCAACATTTGCTTGCTGCTGTGCAGCATTGGCGACAGCCAAGACGCCAGGAACGACTCCACAATCCGAGGCTACTTGGTGGGTCGCATCATCAAGGTGAATTCAATTTCTGATGCTCTGATTGCTGCCGCCTTTGCGGAGCTGTCTCGGTTGCCAACAGAACGCACAAACCAGGTACGCCCACGCGCAGCGGTGCAGTGCGCGTGAGTGTGAGTGGCGGTAGCTGCGAGTAACGCCCGGGGGGTCTCGCCTCTCACGTGTTTCTTTCCTGTCTGCGGCAGTCATGGGTTCTGCCGGTGGTCACTACGTTTGTGGGGCTTCTCGAGTGCGGCTGCTGTCACGGGTTTGCGCCTTCCGACGTCATGCGACACAACCGCAGCACCTCTTTGTGCCCGCTGTTAACCGGCGTGCTTGACCACGCCAACGAGCTGGGCACCCTACTCACCAATGCGTTCAAGCGCCGCAAGAAGTTTGCGTTGCATGTGTCTCAGGTGGTTGACCTGTGGCACTCGCTGCTGCGGGTGGAGTGTGGTGCTTTGGACCAAGCATTTTGCGACTCCAACGCCCTCACAGCAGTTGTGGACATATTTTTCAGCCACCGCGCCAACTCCACCCTGTTGGCGCGCCTCATGGACCTCTTTGAGTCTGTGATGGGCCGCGACACCCGCGATGACATGGCCACCATGACCACCATCGGCCTGGGTGGCGGCACTCTGCCCGTGTCGAACGCATCGTACGACGCGATTCAGGTGCGCCTGCTGCGGGACTGCAACCTTGCAGACCGCATCGTTGCCTTCTTTTCCCCGCGTGGGCGCCTCGAGGACAGCCTTTTCGGCGACTCCTCCGTCGCCTCGGACACAGACGGCGACTCGCCGCGCCAGATGACGTGGAAGCCGGCGACGTCTCGCCGTTCCAGGTCCCGTGTCGGCAAGAAGCGGCCTGCAAGCGGGGCCGCCGTCCGTCCCACGCCGCGGCTCATGTCCGCAACGTCGCCCGCGCCGTGTGCCGCGGGCACCCCAACCCCAGGTGGGGCCGTGCCGGACAGTGCCTTGTTGGCGGCGGCGGCAGCGGCGGTGGCGCAGTCGGGAGTTGTGTCAGCTGCAGGCACGGCACCCGGTGGGGCGCCGCTGCTGGGTGGCAACGAAAGCAAGGGGGACGATTCGGATTCGGGCGGGCGGGGGAGCCCCACAGAGGCGGCAGCGGCGGCTGCCGAGGCAAAATCAAAGGCGGACGCAGCAGATGCGGCGGCAGGGACGCCCGAGTCCAAGGCGGCAGGGACGCCCGAGTCCAAGGCGGCCGGAGGTGTTGGTGGCGGCGTGGAGGCGGGCGCGCACGCATCCCCCACGTCGTCGTCTCCCGGGTCACCACGCCCTGACGTCCGCCGCCTGCACCTGGCAAGTCTGGGTGTGGTGCAGTCAGGCGGGGCGGTCGGCGGCAGTGGCAGTGGCAGTGGCGGTGGCAGTGGTGGCAGTGGTGGCAGTGGTGGCAGTGGCAAGCGGCGCCTGAGCCAGGGGTCCCTCGAGTTCCTGCGCACATCCCCTAACCGCACGCTGCAAGGCGACCTCGAGGGCGCCGTGCTGGCGCGGGTGGGCCCCGGCACCAAGTCACCCCCACGCTCGCCGGCGTCGGGCGTTCGACCGGCGCGCGCTCGGGCGGGGTCACCGGCGCTGCGCCGCAACATGGAGTCGCCGGTGACTGTGCTGGCGTCCACCGCCCGCACCACGACGCCGCGCAACCGCGCAAAAAAGCTGGTGGGCCAGAACTGCCTGTTTGGCTACATGGTGTGCCTCGCGAACGCGGTGATGCAGAGCCGGTGCAGCGAGCTGCTGGAGAGCGACGACGGCTGGCGACATTTTGTCGACGGCCCGCTGCGCAACATCAACGCGGTGTGGGGCGAGTCCGTGATTCAAGACCCCGAGGAGGACGACTTGTACGACGCGTCACGTGGCAGTGACGGCTTCAACCTGTGGGACATGGACGACGACGAAGAGTCCCACTCCAGCGACGGACCTCGTGGCGCGAGCAATGGGAGCAACGGGAGCAGCGGCAGTGGCTCCACTTCGCCGCCGCTACAGCGCCCGACACCCCACTCGCAATCCACTGCAGCCTCACGTGTGGGTAGCGACAGCGGCAGTGGCGGTGGCGGTGCCGGTGGCGGTGGCGGTGCCGGTGGTGGTGGTGGTGGTGACGGCAGCGGCGGTGGCAGTGGTGGTGGCGGAGGTGCTGCGGGTGGCGGTTCCACGTCTGGCTCCGCCACGGGCGACGCCAATCGTGGTGGTGGACCCGACCGTGACCGTGACCGTGACCGTGACCGTGGCCGTGACCGTGACCGTGACCGTGACCGTGACCGTGTGGACGCAAGTTCGAGCGGCCGCGGCAGCAGCGGTGGAGACGTGCACGCCGCCAGTCCTCGATCGGGCGGCGGCCGGACGCTGGTGGTGTCAGGCGGCGCCTCTGGTGGCCGCCGTTCCTCTGAGCAGGAGCAGCACGAAGCCAAGTCCTCCACCCCGTTGGGCGCGTTGTATGATGAAGAGGACTTTGAGCTCATGCGGGCGCTGGAGGACAACATGGCCATCGGCTCCCTCATGGACGGCGACAAACTGCCGGGCGCGGACCTCTCCGCCTCTACCGCGCGCCTTCAGTCCCTCCACAACAAGCAGTCGCCTCGTGGTGGTGCCGCCCACGGTGGCGGCGGCGGCGGCGGCGGCGTGGGTGGCTCCGCAGGTGGACCGGGCGGGCCGTTGGGGGAGGGTGTCGCCAGCAGCGGCGCACGTGCCTCCCGCCCGACGAGCGCCGACCGAGACCGCACACTGGGTCCGCGTCGCAACAGCGCGGGTGATGTGACGCAGCGTGCGGTGCCGCGCCGTTCGCTCGGCTCTTCCAAGGACGGCGGTGCGCCTGCGTTTGTGCCGGCCACCGTGATGGAGCAAGGTCGAGACGATGACGATGACGATGACGATAACGACGACGACGACGACGACGACGGTGGCGGGGCCCAAACCGTGGAAGAGGAGGAGGGCGTGGCAACAGGGGTGGTGGCGGCGGTGGTAGGTGGTCGCGTGCGTGATGCTGGCATGTTGGGTGGCAAGTCTGGCGACGACGGTGACGGTGACAACAATGGCGACGACGACGATGAGGGCGGCGGCAACGGCGGGGGTGGGTCGCATGGTGCCGAAGGAAAGCGGAGCAGTGGTCGTGGTCGCCGTGGCCGTGGCCGCGGCGCTGGGGACATCGGCTCCAGCAAGGGCGTGGAGGATGATGAGGGTGAGGTCGAGGACATCGCTGAGCAGCGCTTCGGAGCACTCGCTCGCCGCCAGTCGTTGGGTGACGACTACGAGCTGGCTTTCTCTCGGTCGCTGGAGCGCAAGCTGAATGATAGCGCCACAAGTGACGACCCGTACGATGATGATGATGACAGTGACAGTGACAGTGACAGTGGCAGCAGCGACAGTAGCGGCGGTGGTGGCGGCGTCGATGATGCAGTGGGTGCGGGGAGGAACGAGGTTGCCAAGCTCGCCGCCGTCAACAGCAGCCGGGGTCGGGGCCGTGCCATTAGAGGGAGCGGCAGCAGCAACAGCAGCAGCAGTAGAAGAAGAAAGAGAGGCAGTGGCGGCGGCGGCGGCGGCGGCGGAAAAGTCGCCGAGCGGGGCACAAGTCGCCGGGTCAGCGACGAGCCAGTGGTTGTCGAGGCGGAGCTTGCGCCGCCGTCCTTGTTGGTGGACGACGACAACGCAGAAGTGGTCGAGGACGAGATCCTGCAGTCACCCACCTCGTTGGTCGACCCTGACGAGGATGTGGTGGTGGAGGAGGATGTTATCGCCGGTACGCCCGCGAGAGCCAAGCGGTTCCGTGCGGCAGCGCGTGAAAGCAAGTCATTGGAGCTTGACTTTGACGATGTCGATGACGGCGGGGACAACGACGACCACGACTTGCTGTTGATTGGCAGCTTGGGAGGCAGCGGCGGGCTGGAGATAGACGACGACAACCTCCTCGACTTGGACGATGAACGTGATGCGCTGTCCAAGCTGGGCGAAGAAGACGACGACGACGGCGACAACGACGACGCGCATCTGCAGGTGTCAGGCGCGAACGGCGGTGCTGTGGGCGCTCCACACGACCGGGTGAACGGCGGTGCTGTGGGTGCGCACAGCGGGGGACAGGGAAGTGGTGGTGGTGGTCGTCGTCGTCGTGGCGGTGGCGGTGGCGGCGGCGGCGGTGCTCGAGCTGTTTCGAAGCTGCTGCTTGTTGCGGACGACGACGAGGTGGAAGAAGACCTGATTGCGTCCCCGGTCACGTTTGGCCGACCCTTTGTAGACCACCATCGTGGGGTTTCCAGCGCCGGTGCGGGTCTGGATGGCAGTGGCGCCTTGCCTGTTGATGAGATTGACGTCGTGGGGTAGCGTAGCCTCCCCCATCGACGGTGTCCGACTCCACGCCCTCGCACGTGTCCTCGCGCCGATGTGTTTGCGACTTGCACTGTGCGTTGGGTCGAGCATGACACGGCGGCCGTTTGTCGACCGATTTGTTGACCGTTGCCAGTGTTTTTTATTCGGTGCCCCTGCTAGGTTCTGTCCTCCTCGTTTGCTTGTGTGGTCGGTGGTGGTGGACGCCAGGCGCTGGGCAAACATCAACAACCACACTACTGTTTTGTTTTTTTCATTTCCGTGCCTTTGACACCTCTGCGTGTGCGTGTGCGTGTGCATGAAGCTATCTAAACTTCCGAAAACGGGTGTTTGCGTTTGCGAGCCGAGAGGAGATACAGCGGCGGCGCACAACTACGGACGACTATGACGCAGCGTCGAGACACTCCTCGATGAGCTTCTTCTCTGCGTCGGTTTCGAACCCTTCAAATATCATCGACAAA
>Ga0213833_1000819_pt1 | contig 25929 bp, 34 predicted proteins | sample SWATP21_FD_160575 | JGI IMG/M metagenome (GOLD analysis project Ga0213833, IMG submission 160575) | Coastal seawater microbial communities from Marineland, Florida, United States - SWA TP2 #1 | ecosystem: Environmental > Aquatic > Marine > Coastal | place: USA: Florida | collected 2016-08-14 | reverse complement strand
ACATACACACACACACACACACACACACACACACACACAGACAGACAGACAGACAGACAGACAGACACACACACAGACACAGCAAGCACTGCCATGAGACTGGGCTGGACTGGACTGGACTGAACTGTGGACATGGTGTCAAAGTCGTTGTATTGCAGTCACGTGCGTACCAGTTGTACACGAGAAGGGAGCTAAGCAGTGTGGCAAGCGAGAACACGCGTGCATCATGCTCGGCGTCTACGCCGGGCCGTCCCAACCCCTCAGAGTCGAGAAAGACAACGTTGAGAGGCTCCCCGTCCTTTTCAACCTGGATGGGCCGACCTGCAAGACCAAACACATAACATGTTCACACACGATATCACAAGCACGCACTTGCATCACAAGCCAACAGCCACGCACGCACCCCAAATCCACAGTCCTTCGGTGCAGTGCATCGTTGTGGGCCCGACCTTGAACCCTGCCCGAGCACCGCACAAGCGGTTCAGGATGAAGCTTTTGCCGGTTCGCATCTTGCCTGACAACACATCACGGGATCACCTTGTGCCCCAGCAACGTGCACTTCCATTCAGTCGAGACTCACCAACCACACCGACGATCATAATTCGGCCTTGTATGCTTTCAAGCATTGCCATGGCTTCCTCTCCCAGCACAAACTGGTCAGAATCAGGACTCTTGAGAGTCATGAACGGCAATGCACGGTCCACATACGCCGTTGGGAGCGAGGCGGCGTGTTCAACGCCTGCACCGGCACCTGCGCCGGCGCCTGCACCTGCACCGGCACGTGCCCTGACACGTGGTTCATTGGATACCGAGCTGTTGAACGACACGGCCGAGTCTGATCGGAGACGAATGTCGTGGGGACTGGCTGCCATGGTATGTCGTACTTCGCCAGCAAATCGCCTTCCTTTCAACACATGACTATGCGCACATCCACACTGCAACAGAGACAACCGCCAGCAGCGCTGTATGATCCTGCTGCAGCACTTTTTTTCTGTCCGATTGTTATGAAGATGCTAACGACTGCCATACTTCACCACGGATGTAGCATAAGATTGATGCTGCGCCAACTGACATGCGCCCGCTGCACACATCAGCAAGCGCGAGGCGCCATTCCCGAGCCGGTAGAAGCCAGGGAAAACAGTGAAGCCTGGTGGTAACGCACGAACATACTTGATTTGACGGCGCCACGTCCTTTGTTTGAGGGAGCAGTGTGTCTTGCTGGCACAAAGTGGGTTTGTCCGATGGGGCCTGTGTGAAGCAGCCGTGCGCCGTGGTGTGACACCCAACGCAGGATGGCGGAGTAGCAAAGCCCACTCCACCCCACCCGGTTTGTTCTTTGGAACACACCGTGTCAACCATGGCGCTGCGGGTATCGTCTCGACCCGACCTCTTCAACGCCACGGATGCGTCCACGTTGCGTTCCATCACGCCAGAGGACCACTTGCGATACCGCCAGCTCTATGACAAGATTCGTGACGGAAGGTATGCGCCACAGCCACCGCCCTACTCTCCCCACTCCTACCCACTACACGTGTTGATCGTACGTTTGAGGCTCATGTGGGGCCTGGGTGGTGTGTGCAGACGGTTTGTTGAGGTGGACGAACTGGAGAACATGTTCACTGCAAAGAAGCTGGTCAACACACGCGATGAACTCATCAGCATCATCGCCGATATGAAGATGCAACTGGAGTCACGTGTTGAGTACGATGACTTTGTTCACATCATGCACCGCTTGTCTGCCGGGAGCCCCCGTGCCGGCGCTGTCAGCATGTTCCTAGGCAACACAAAGACACTGCGCGAAGTCAAAGCCAACCCGACGTTGTGGCGTATGGTGATATGGAATAACCTGGAGGACCCGTCATTTTCTGTTTTTGCGCGAATCTTCAGCCTTGTCATCATGTTCACCATCTGTGTGTCCAGCTTGAACTTCATTCTCGACTCACTCCCCGCCATTGGTCGCCAAGCGGACGTGGCTGACTTCCTCGCCATCGTGGAGTGGGCCTGTGTCGCGATATTCACCGTGGAGTACGTCCTACGCATTTGGTTTTGCCCAGACAAGCGCAAGTTTCTCGCCAGCTTCATGAACTTCATCGATCTGGTCGCCATCCTGCCGTCGTACTTTGAAGCTGCCTTGAACGTCGGTGGCGTGGGGTCCACACAGTTTCTTCGAACTGTGCGCCTGGTCCGCGTGTTCCGGATTTTCAAGATCTCGCGATACATCTCCTGGTTGCAACTCATCATCGACGCTTGTGTCGCGAGCATGGCGCCTCTTGGGATGGCGGTGTTTGTGACCCTCATTTATGTGGTGGTGTTGGGGAGTGCAATGTACTACATCGAGCGCGGCAGCTACGACGAAGTCCATCGCTTGTACTTGAACGATGAAAATGTGCCAACATCGTATCAGTCCATCACCGACGGCATGTGGTGGTGTGTTATCACCATGACGACCGTTGGGTATGGTGATGTGGACACGGTGACGCCGCTGGGCAAGTTTCTGGCTTTTGTGACCTGCTGGTTTGGCATCGTACTGCTGGCCATCCCCATTTCCGTATTCTCCGCCAACTTCGCGCGGCAGTACAACAAAATGGTGCGCAAAAGGAAACTCAAGACGGAACAAGACATGGGCATCTGTCTGCAGGTAGAGGCAGCTGTGCCGCGCCACCTGCGTGCCATCCGCAGCTTCATGTCCAAGCGCTTTTACGACTCGCTGGACGAGCATGACAGCTCCACGGGCAAGCCGCCGTTGATCAAGGCGTCAGAGTTTGAGGCCACGGATTTGACGTCCCCCACGGCGTTCAATGCCGCCGCGAGCACCATCGTAGAATCCGTGCGCAAGCGCATGTGGTGGGAGGTGCGCTCCATGGAGGTGTCGCGGCGCAAGGAGCTCGCCGTGGAGTTTGCCAAGGCGCTGGGGCGCTGGTTTGAGGACGACGAGGACAAGCTCATGCAAATGGCACGCAAGGCGCTCAGTTCCCAAGCCACTGCGGTGTTCAGAAAGAAGGCAATGGGCGTCGCCGCGTTCATGGCGGCCAAGTCCAAGCCCTCCCTGCCCCCGACCGCGGGTGCCAAGACGCAACCCACTGCTGCTGGCGCCGCGGCGAAGCCCTCACGCTTCATGTCTGCCGCCGCGGCCCTGCGCGCAAAGAAGCCACCGCTGATGGCTGTTGGGGAGAAAGGCGACGGTGCCGCGAGTGGTGGCAGTGGTGGCAGTGGTGGCAGTGGTGGCAATGGTGGCAATGGTGGTGGTGCCAACAGCGGCGCCAACAGCGGCGCCGGCGCCGCAGTGGGCACCGGTAACGCCAGCGCATCGGCTGCAGGTACAGTGCCAGGAGTGACCCCTGGCACTGTACCTGCGCACCACGTGGGCGCGTTGCCATCGTTGCGCCCGTCGACGCGACACATGATGGTGTCGTCGTCCCTCCACCCCCACAGCGTGCTCATGGCCGACACCGGCGCCGTTGGGAGTCCCGTGGCGGCCGTATCGCGGCGTCACTTGGCCCCGCTACGGGGGTCTGGAAAGAACCTGCGCCTGCCGCCGCTGGTGCGGGGTTCGCAGCGTGGACCGTCACGACTGGGGTCGGCCGCGGTGGTGACCACCGTGCTGGAGGAGTGCGGCGACTCGGTGGGGTGTGACACGCCATTGGCGTCCCGGCTTGCACGCGACCACGGCAGCGGCGACAGCAGGGGTGGTGCGAGTGGTGCTAGTGGCCCCGGTGGTCGTGGTGGTGGCGGCGCCAGCGGCGGCAATGGCGGGAGCAGGCAACACAGCGACGCACCGTCGTCGTCTGGAAGGCCACGTCCAGGGCAGGCCACCGCCACTGTGACGCCGTTCTCTGTGAGTCCACAAGCGGCGCCGGGCGCGGGCGCGGGCGCGGGGGGTGTGGCAGACCGCCGCGCGAAGCTGTCCACCGCGTGGGGCAGCATTCCTGCCGGTCTCAGCCACCCCCCCACGGCGCATGTGGCTGGTGTGGGCACCGCCAAGGTGGACCCTACCGCGGGCGCGGGCGTGGGTGCGGGTCCGGGTGCGGGTCCGGGTGCGTCGCCGTTGCAAACGCCCACCGACTGCGCGCGGCCGGTACTGGGGCTGTCACTGGAGAGCGATGGCACCATGGTAGAGCCACCGGCCTCCACGCCAGCCGGGGTGGGGCGACTGGGGATCAGCCCGGACGGGTCCACCAAGCTCGTGCGTCCCCGTGCGCGGGCGCCGTCGGGCGACAGTTCACACAGTGGCGCTGCTGCGGGCGCGGCAACGGTAACGCAAAGCACCGAGACGATCACCAAGACCACACACACGACGCAGGACGGGATCACTGTGACGCATGCTTCGATTGTGCGCGTCACGCGCACGCATCCGGGGCCTGAAACGACACCCACTGCCCTGCGAGTGGGCAGCAGCGCCAACTCAACCACAGCTGGGCCGTTTGCTGGCGCTGTGTTGCCGGATGCCGCAGGAAGCCTCGGTGTTGGCGCCGGGGCGAGCGTGTCGTCGGGTGGTGCGGGTGCGGGAGCAGGTGGCGGCGGCGGCGGTGGTACGAGCACTGGCGCTGGCGCAAGTGGGGGTGCTGGTGCTGGTTTTGGTGCTGGCGCTGGTGCTGGTGCTGGTGCTGGTGCAGGTGCTGGTTCAGGTGCAGGCGGAGATAATTGTGGGGGTTTAGTCGCAACCACGTCTGCAGGTGCTGGTGCCGGTGGCAGTTCTGCCACCGGTTCTGTTGGACCTCCGGCAGAGCTGACAACGCAGCTGTCGGTCATGTCGATGCAGTCCGCAAAGTCTGTGACGCAACGTGGTGGCGAGGTGGATGGTTTAGTTGATATATCAAGTTCCGCCGCTGCGAATCTGCTGCCGACACGGCAGCAGGTGCGGGAGAGTACGTTTGAGCACTGAGTTCTGAAGCCACTCAGCAGCAGCAGCAGCAGCAGCAGTAGCGAAGGCCCACGGCAGGGCAGTATGTAAGTGCACAAAACAATACAAACAATACAAAACAACACAAACAACGCTGTCGTCGTCCCGCGCCCCAGATGCGTGCTGGCAACTGTCAACCCTCCCTCGGCACTGGGAACTGGATGATGCTCGCGCGCGTTGAATTCGTAGCGCCTCTACCGTAGGTGTGATGCTCGTGGAGTACAAGCGCACACACAGCCGGTGAAGTGAGGGTTGTGGCGACGTCGTCATGATTTCGCGCCAGCACCTTGCTGCACTCGGCTTGGCCAAGCTCGTGTCCCCTGGCACTGCCACACGAGTCCTCAAGGCGTTTGGATGGACAGACTTGCACATTGCAGCGAAGCTTTCCACCATCAACACTGACGGCTGCACCTTCTCCGATGACACATCCCAACCTGTGGGATCTCTGGGACCTCAGCGCGTGACCTCGCCATCATCGCCGGGTGCTCCGGCAAGTAGCAGCACTGGAAGTGGTTCTGACGTTGCCACGGTGTCGGCGGTGCCGGAGCCACAGCCGAAGCCGCAGGCGCCGCACCCGCACGCCCGCTCAGAACCACTGGCTGCGCGTCGGTGGACACCGGAGGACGACGACGTCCCTTCTCCAACCGGTGACGCCACGCTCAGCTTGCCAAGGCCGCCAACGCTGGCACTTTCCCCAGCTCGGGCCTCTCTCCCAAACCCACCCAGTTCCAGCGCTGGACGCGTGCTGCAGGAAGGCACCGAAGCCCGTCCAACCTCCCCGTCCTCGGCCACCACACTGGTGCCGGCGGTGTCGTCGGCTTCGTCCAAGCGACGAGTGGTGTTAGATTCCTCCGATGAGGATGGGGATGAGCATGGGGATGAGGATGGGGATGAGGAGGGTGGTGCTGGTGGGCGTGATAGTGGTGGTGGCGGACATAGATCCAGCACAGCTCCCTCTGCGACGCCGGGCACGCGCAGCGTCGATGCAGACGAACACACAAAGCGCCGTGGTGGTACGGCTGTGGTTGTGAGCAGCAGCAGCAGCAGCAGCGGCAACGATAGTGACAGCGACAAAGCCATCAACGACGCCAGCATGGCGCGGCCAACAGACCCTCACACGCCTTCCCGCCTACGCCGCCGGACGGAGTCCAACACCCACGTCTCCTCCTCCAGCGCGGCGCGATCCAGCCCCACGCGCCGCTCCGCACGTGGACTGAGTAGCCGGCAGCAACACCGCCGTGACAGGAAGGCCAGGGCCTTCCTGCGGCTCAAACGGCGACGCTTGGACGCCCTCGCGGCGGCCAGCGACTCGTCGGACAACAGTGGCGACGGCGACGGCAGGGCGTCACCAACAGAGGCGTTCTCTCGCTCGGCCAACCCCAAGCCACCGCCACGTCGCCGGCGCAGGCTGTTGCCGTTGTTTGCGCAGGAAACGGAGGAGCAGCGGGAAATGCGTGAACTGCGGGACGAAGTCAACTTTGATGTGCAGGGGCGACACCGTCCCAAGCACTTGTTTCGTGTTGATCGCATGACGTGCGTGCTGGAGCCGCTTTGTTGGTTGCGCACCCATGGGGTGGTGTGCGGGTGGTGTGGTTTGGTTTATGCCACGTGCTCTGTGTCACGTCTTCTGTGTTTGGTGTGGGTGGTGGGGTGGTGTTGGCGGCGGAACTCTGACCACATGTCATGTCTCGCGGTGTGGACATCAGGGGAAAGGTGTCACGAGCCGACGAACCTGAGTCATCGGGGAGTGATGGAGCCGCGGCCGATGAGGATATGCCCATTGAGAAGTTCATTGTGGATGATGATGACGGCGTGTACGATGCCCTTGCCACGTCTTGAGCACAGAGGTTGTTGGCGCTTCCTGACTCACCGTTGTCACACTTGGAAAATGTGGTGTGCATGGTGCAATGGTGCATGGTGCATGGTGTGTCTGTGCCGGCCATACACTACACTGCAACTGGGACTCCGCGTGTTGGGGGTGTGTGCACGCACAGGTTCGTTCGCAACGCCTCACAGTCGTCTCTGCGCAAACGGCAACAACGAAAGCGATTGCGTGAAAGCGGGCACCAGCATCCAAAACAGCGGCACTCCAGCACCAGTGGTCGCCGTACTGACAGTCACAGTCACAGTCACAGTCACAGTCACAGTCACAGTCACGGTAACAGCCGCCGCCGCCGCGGTCGTGGAGTGTCCACCGGCAGTGACAGCGATGCGTTACGTGGCACCGGTCTGGTGTTGGATGGTGGCAGCAGTGATGGCACGGATGGCGAGGCGTCAGTGGATTTGTCTGGGCACCGTGCGTTGTTGTTCTCACAGACCATGGAGGCCGAGGGCCTGGATCCTGACCCATTGCCGCCAGGCAAGAGGGGGAACAAACGCGCCGGTAGGTCCATGCACCGACAGCAGAAGCGGAAAAAGGGTGGGCACAAGCATGGTCGGCGCGGCACTGCCGGGGACTCGGACAGTGACAGTGACAGTGACGACTCCGACTTGCAAACGGGGGGTGTACTTGAGCGCCTGGGGTTTCACGTCCGTCGAACCAGGGAGGAAGACGAAGCGTTTCGAGTGTGGTGCCAGTACTTGCTGTTGACGGTGGCGCTGCCCGACTTTGCTGAGGAGCTGCGCAGCAACCCGAAGAAGGCGTCGGAACGGCGCTACTACTTTGAGTGTGTGCGCAAGGTGGAGTCAACCCTGGTGACGCGCCAGCGCAACATTGTGAGCAGCCAAGTCTGGGGACCGAAGCTGCGCCAACACCTGCGTGTACGTCCGAGGTGGTGGAAGGCAGGCAGTTGCAGGTGTTCATCCGCACCCATCACTTCTCTCTCGAGCTGCGACCCCCTCCCAACGTTGGTGTTGTTGTGCGCTCACCTCATCGTTTGTGTGCAGACGCTTCCATGTGTTCGCAGTGAGCTGGTGGCGATATCACGGCAGGGTGATGTGTGCACCGCTTGTGCGCGAAAGCGCTCTCGCTGCTCGCTCACGTTGACATTCTATGGCCAAGTGTACGACGGCCCTGGCATGTATGCAGGCCCAGATACGCCCTGGGAGTACTGGTACGTACCAAAGCTCGCAGCAGGGGTTGTTTGTGGCGGTGTGTGCTTCTGCGGCTGTGTTGTGTGTTGTGACGTGACATCCGCCGTGTTGTACTAGCTTGCCTCGGCGACCCACCATTGTCACACGCGAGTGGGACACCGGTTCTCGCTGTGCAGAGGTGCGTGATGCATGTGGTCACGTCCCGAGGCGCGCTGTTTGTGTCCGTCAGCTTGCTGCTGTGGGTTGGTTGAGCCCCACCTCCTTCATTGCCACTGTGCTGTTCGGTTGGTGCCCTCACGCGTTCTCACGCCTTTCTTGTCACCGCGGCCTTCTTGCTGCGTTTTCCTTTTCAGCGATTATCCCTGTACTCTGACATGCTGCACTTCAAGTTCCGCATCATTCTGAACATCAGTCGGCTGCTGCGCAAGCTTCTGGGCCTGGAACTCCCCTCCCGACAAGGTTGGCGCAGCAAGAAGGCGCGGACACCTGCCCACTCCCCCGCCCCTGCCCCGCTCCCTGCCACGACGAAGCCGGTCGTCCATGATGACACTGCGTCCCAACCACTCGCGGCGGCGGCGGCGCCAAGCGGTGGTGTCTCCACCGCGACGACGATCAGCAAGCACGCCGAGCCACCCCGACGTCGGCGCCTGGCGGTGGTGCTGTCCTCTGACGGGTCAGAGGATGAGGACGACGGTGTGCCTTTGTTGACGTTGCTGCGACAAAGGGGCGGCGCGCACAAGCCACGTGGCATCGGCGGAGGAGGAAGGGCCGAAGGCGACGCCGCTGGCGTCGGCAAACGTGGGACGCCGTCGATGGCAACGGCGGCGGGTGCAACAGCGACTGCGACAGCGACAGGGACACGGACAGCAGCGACAGGGACAGCAAAGCGAAAGGCAGAGAGAAGCACAGCGACGGCATGGCGCGGGGTGAGTTCGACCAGAGCTCGGGGCCCACGTGCTGTGCGCAAGGCCGCGGCGAGTGGTCATAGCTCGCGCGTCAAGGTTGAAAGTGGGGACGAAGGACTGAGCGCGTTGTGTGACGCGCCTGGGGCCAGTGATCTTGGTGATAGTGCCAGTGATGAAGAAGGGATTCGGACCAGTGACCTGGGGTTGGATCCAGACGCAGTCGATGGCATGGTCGAACGCATGCTCTCAGGGCACGGCAGCACAGCGAAGCAGAAGTGGGAGGAGATGGTGGGGGAGTTGTACGTTTGGACGCGATGCATGGTTGCGTGTAGCGGAGGGGGGGGGGGCTTCCACCGTTCGATCATAGCCGTGATGCTCTGTGTATTGTGTCTCCACTGGCCACCATACCAATGTGGTGGGTGTGTCTCTGACAGCTATGAGATGTACAAGTGCCTGTTGCTACAAGCGGATAACGAGTGCGTTGTGGCTACGCTCTCATGACTGCGTTGAGGGTTGGGGCTGGTGCTACTTCCAACGCAACGCCAGTGGGCTTGCTGACACACCTGCGTTTGTCATGTGCTTCAGTTTTGGGGGACGGCACATGAAACATGTCGACGAAGCGGATACGATCCATGCGTTCACCAGAAATCCGACACATGCTGATGACCTGGAGTGAGTTAAATATGAGGTGTAATGGGTGCACCCAGCCGGTTCTGATAACGTGTGCATGTGCTATGTGTATATGTGACCGAACGACTGCGCATGCGCAGCTTGGTACAAGATGGTGTATTTTGTGGTGTTACACCGTTCTGCTAACAAGCGTACTGAACAAGTGGTGAGGGGCGCTTGGTGGCGCATTTCACCAAGCAGTAACAGTGACCATTCCCGTCTCACTACATCACATGGAATGGACCCAGTCGCACGCCCATGTTATGCTCAAACGTCGGCTTCACCTTTCGGCGCAGTCTGAGCTGTCGCAGCACCACCACTTTCACCCACAGAACCAGTGCCACGGGAGGCAACACCGGCCTGTGCTTCACGAGCGCACCGCTCCTCTTGAAACTTCTTCTCCCGTGCTTCCTTCTGTCGCCGACGCTGTTTGCGACTCATGGGATTGGCGAGCTTCCATGCCTTCTTCCTCATGCGTTTCCGCTCTGCTTTGGACATGGGGCGGTCTGTAGGAATGGCTGCGCTGCCACTTTCGGCGCCGCCTGTGGAGCCTTCATGCTGTCGGGTGACCTGCCATGCTGCCACATCTTCGCTGGCATGACCAATGCTGCCGCCAACCACGACGTTGTACTCGTTCTTGAGGCTTTCATCAAACGGGTTCACCTGGTGCCAGCAGCGCACATGTGGTGAGAGGTTCCCCGGGTGAACATTATCCACAAAGGCATGTGTGGGTGGCTGCTTTTGTGCCCACCTTTTCCATGCACACCAGCAAGCGACGCTGCGCATGGACGAGGACTTCCTCCACCACTCCGCGCACTCGGAAGCACGGATGTTGCTGCATGTCAAAGGAGGAAACAAAGGGAACAGTGGTATGGTCAACATCACGTGGACCGGCGCCGCGCAGTGAAAAGCAGCAAACGTTGTTGTGTGTTGCACACCCGCGACCTCAGTATCGTTTCAAGCGCACACCAGTCGTGACGTCGTCGCCACGTGGACATGGATGACCACGGTGGCACACCAAAAGAAACAAAACCGACAAACAAAACAAAAAAGAAACGAGCAGCAACGTACGGGCATGTCTTGGAGAGAAAACGCAGAGCCAATGGGTAGCACGTACACAAGGTGCCCGCCAACAATGATCGTTCTCGCCGCAAGATCAAGCAAGTCACGCAGCAGCTGGAAACGGACACGATGATGGGTCAGTGCATGGTTCACACACGCAACCAGTATCACGGCGCAGCCCCATCAGCAATACTCCCACTCACACGCAGCATGGCAACCAACACTGCAACACACTCAATGCGGTGCCACGGCCAAGCGAACGAGGCGTAGTTCGACTCACATCTTCAGGCTGGTACGGCATCGTCATCGCGATGTGCGCCTCTCGTTGCGCAGCAGATATCACACTTTGTTGACCATCAGCACGACCAGTTCGCTTTGCCCCGGCACGCATGCCGTAGGGGGGATCGGTAATGATACTGTGGAACAGTGGGAAGTGGCGAATGGCTCTGTGCATGGCACATGCAGGAAGGGCACTCCCATCACAAATCACACGTGCTGACGCGCCACCTTCACACTCACGACACCGCCATCCCACCTCACTGAGCTGTCAAACCGAATGATCTCTGGTGGTTGAAGTCCGTAGTGTGCGAAGTTTGTGAACACGTTCCCATCCTTCTTTCGATTGCCCCGCAGCATGCCCTTCAACACCAACATGTCGATGTCACTCCCCATGGTTCTCGCGCCCAACGCAGCAGCAGACACCAGCAAGCTTGCAGTCCCACAGAACGGATCGAACACAAGGTGTCCAGGCTTCACCTGCCACGAATAGCAGCCAAGATGCAGGTTGACATTGCGAGGACGTGCACAGCACAGTCTCGACAAGACACAGACAGCAGGTGCGGAATGGTACATACGTGTGCCATGTTTGCCATGACGAAAGACAGTTCCGCGTCCATTGACGTGGGTCCCAAGTACGGTCGTTTCTTCAGTGTGTACTTTGTCAGCTGGAAACAACTCCACGGCAACACCGATCCGGTAAGCACGACCTACAGTCCAACGCACCGCATGTGCGCAACACGATCCCGAAGCACACACGCACCATGGACCTCGCCCCAGTCCCGATTTGGCGAAGAAAGTACACCCACACCAGCGTACTAAAGCGCTTCACTTCCTTCCCCTCGGCGTTGTCAAGGTGGCTCCACTTCTCCACAGCTTCCGCATTCGGTGTGACACACACAGCTCCACCACCGGCATGGGATAGCGGGCCCGTACTTGCTTGCTCACCCACCCCCGCACCCGCACCCGCACCCGCACCCGCACCACCTGCACCTGCACCTGCACCGGTCCGCAAACCACTTTCGACAACACTGTCATCGATACCACTGCCACCACCACAATCAGCACGGGTTGAGGCACCGTCCTCCGGAGCGCAGTCGGGCGTTGTTGCGTGTTTCTTCTCCCACAGCCGATCCAACAGCGTGCCACCACCGCTGAACGGCAGTGCCGGGCGCCGCCAGGCTTTGACTTCCGCTTTCACACGCGTGTGAACCTCCAGCGTCACAAACAGGTTGTCTGGGTTGCGCAGGTTGATGGGTCCTGTCGGCAGGAACGCATGACTCACTCGGGCCCGCACACGCTCCTTGGCCGGCGCTTTGATCGAGATGCCAAAGCTGGTGACGTCGCAGCTCCATGATTGGGCACCCTGTCGCCATGCAAACAACAAGGCGTGCTAAGCGCGCCACTATAGCACGGTTGTTGTGTTTTTGGCGGTGGGACGACCTACCTTGACATACAGGGCACTCCGATTCTCGGGGAACGCCTCCAGACTGGCCAACAGGTGCGAGTATTGTTTCCCTTGTGCCCATAGCTCACTCACCGTTGCGACCCCAAAGCAGCGACGTGCAACCGACAAGGCCAGCTCGTCACTGGGGAAGGCGGCAACGATGAACGGAAACCGGGTGGTGGTTCGCTGTGCAGCGTCACTGCTCACACACCCAGCACACCAACAGACACACCACCATCACCATCACCATCACCATCACCATCACCGTCACCACCGCAACACGCATGGCAAACACATGGTCAGTCATGAGGGCAAGCACCACAAGCCACAGGCCAAGGAAGAGCGCACCGATTGTACACAATGTCGGGGTTGAGGCCACAATCACGCAGCACCTCATCCAGCTCGGGAAGCTCCTGATTCACCCACGGCTTCCCCGCGAATCGCAAAAGGTACAACTTCCACGCCGGTGGAACAGTTAACCCCTCACCGGCGATGCATTGGCGAGTTACATCATCCAAGGCAGCCATGATAGCGGTGTTGAGCCTCACGCATGTTGTGCCAGAACAAGGCGAGCATGTATTTTTACTTGTAGTAACCCAACCACATCACACCATCCCAAACACTTTGCCGAAGAAGGTCTGGATCGACCGTTCCACGTACATGCGATCTGCAGGACTGCGCGGACCATGGCGTTCATCTGGGAGAAGGAAAAGCTCATAGGGCTGTCGCAGGGCGACAAACGGGAAGCACATCAAACAAGGTGCACAACGTCATCATGGGCACGAACACACACCACCACAGCCGCGCGCACCTTCTGCATCTTCACCATGGCATGTATCAACCGTGCGGTGTGCCGGAAGTGTACATTCTCATCGATCAGCCCATGTATCTGTCATGGTGGGTTCCAGGAGCACAAGTTCACACGGCGAAACGGTCAGTTTGAAGGCGGCCACAGCGATACAGCAACCATCCGTACCAGCATCAGCTTGCCCTCCATCTTGCCAATGTGCGTCAAGACACTCCCTTCTTTGTATCCATCAGGGTTGTCTTGGGGCGTGCCCATGAAACGCTCGGTGTAGTGAGTGTCATACCCATCCCAGTCCGTGACTGGCGCTCCCGACACGCCTGCCTTGAACACATCCGGCGCATGGCTCAACAGCAGCAGCGTCATGTACCTGACCAGACCACGACGCAGCAAAGTTATCACACAAACCCGAGCACCCGTTCCGAGGCGTGACAGCAGCTTCTAACATTGTCACGTCACATTTCCACACCACACCCTACACCGTACCCGCCATAGCTCCAGCCGTAGACACCAACCCGGTCGGCATCCACATTGAACGAAGCATCCGCGATGACCTCGCGCGCAACGCACACCTGCGATGCACAGAATTTCGGCGGATTAGATGATTTCAAAAGAAACATGCGATGCCAGCCGCACGGAAGCACGCCTGAAGCAAAAAACAACAGCCAACCAACCAACCAACCAACCAATCAACCAATCAACCAACTAACCTGGTCTTCCACCTCCACTGTACCAAATTTGTGCTTCAGCGGAGCCATGAACTGTACCCCTCGGCGAGAGGTGCCACGGTTGTCGACTTGCACGACCACATACCCCAGGTTTCGGAACCGCTGCGGCCTTGGGTTCATCGTCGTGCGGTATGTGTCACGCACACGTTGAAAATTGGGGCCACCGTACACTCTGGCCATCGACACACACAGGTACATGAAACGACGACACCGGACAACAAAAGGGCGACGCATAGCCCCCGGACGCACACGCTGGACTTGTTTGTGCCCATGAAGCCATCAAACCCAACCCCCGCAAGCAACGTACGCCACCAGCATCGGGTACGGGCCCGGACCATGCACCTTGGCGTCAGGCATCCACACCGCGGCATACAGCGGCGTCTCTCCATCTGCCGCCTTGAACTCGCGCACTTCCGGCGCCGAGCACCGCTTGCGCGCGGCTGCTGCCGAGCCACTCACCCCGGCACCAGCGCCGGCTCCGGCACCAGCACCAGCCACAGACCCGGAGGAGGCGGAGGTGGGAGAAGACGTGGAAGCAGAAGGAGCCGTACCACCGCTGGCAGACAAGTTGGCGTACACAGGGAACGCTGCCGGTGGAGCGTGGTACACGTCCTTGAGGATCGCGGTGGCGCCGCCCGTCTGGTGAGGATGGCAGACATACAGTCCAAAGTGGTTGTGGTCAGCGTCAATGACACTGTAGCCCTAGTAGATGGCAAGCACGTAGGCCCACCACGCACGCCAGCGCATGGCAAGCACAGTGGTGGATGACGTACGAGCGATACCGTAGAAAGGTCGTGGACTTGGAGCGTAGGTGGCGTGTCGATGGCAGACCACGTGTCCACAAGGCGAGTGCAGGAGGAGTTGATGATGGAGGTGTGGGTACCTGGGCGGTCAAGGGGACGTCAGCGCCACGATTATCATCGGGGTAGAAGCACAAACATGCCGCTACATACCATCTACCGTCGTCAAGCAGCGGCAATGTTCACCGTCGAGGGACACTTGGTACAGGTAACGACCAAGGGCCTTCTTGCCAGGACCTGTACCACTGACAAACACCTGGCCCACACAACACAAGGGACACCCACCGCGAGTTGTGAGCTGCACAACATCCATCCAAGCATTTGTGTGTGGAGCGTGTTGCCGCCGACGTACACGGTTGTTGGCAACATCCAACTTGTCCACGGACTCCACGTTCCAGTCACCAGTCGTCACCTGCGCCACGAGTTCCGCCTCGCCTTCCACACCCACAAAGTACAGGTACAGATGCTGGAACCCGGATCGCTCAGAGCCCCACAAAAAGTACGAGCCAGGTTTGCCAGCCCGCGACTCTGTCACGAAATCAGCGGGCATTGGGGTCATAAGGTCGTTGAGGTTGATCCACACACCGGTTCGCTCCGTCAGCAGGGTAGTCGCAGTGCCTGTGGCGGGATCGAAACACAGCTACAGGGACACGCGACACGGCGCACACGCATCAAGAAACAGTCGGCACCTAGGCGCATGCAGCTCACAGCACGCACCAGCGACAATTGATCCTGGTTGCGATTCTCAACTTGCGCTGTCAATCGACCATCCGGCAAGAAGTTCACTCGGGCAAGGTACTCCTGCGCAAAACCACAAACCACACCCACAAGCCACAGTTGTGTTTTGCGGTGACTCAAGATGGGCACGGCAACAAGTGCACAACCCAACCCAACCCAACCCAACCCAACACAATACAACACAACAACACAACACAACGTTGCGCACTGGTCGTACCCAGTCCGCGAGATCCATCCAAGTCGTCTCTGCTGGACCCTCCGCAGTGTCGGCCAACTTCGCGACTCCCAACCGAACACGGGGGTTGTCCTTGCCCGCAAAGGGGTAACGATGAGATTCCCACGTCACCTCCGCGCGCCCTTGATGCATGATGCGGTACTCAGGGATGTGGGATTCATCCACCTCTGAGCAAAGGAAACAGGAAGCACGCCCAGACGACATGTCAAGACAGAAACGACCGCAGCAGCAGTAGCAGCAACGAGTACCAACATGCGACTTCCACCACACACGCTACACTATAGCAATGGTGACACGATAGAACCATGGTGTACCTTACCTTCAAACGCGATGGAGGAGGAATCGGGTGACCACCAAAAGCCAGTGTACCGGTCCATTTCTTCCTGTCGGGTGGGTGGGGTACACAGCGTTCGTGGAGGGTTGGAGGGAAGAGACAGAAGCCATGCGGATGTGCGTAGCGACCGCGCGCGGGATCAACAAAAACCACACTGCTCGCACCTGGGCGATGAAATCAGCCACACCGTTTGTTTTGCCGCAGCCACGTGCGCCGGTGGTGACTTGGCGCGCCGCGCCAGACCCATCCGTGGGCACGACGTACACCTCGGAAGCTTGGACAAACGCAACCCACTTTCCATCAGGAGAAACCTGGTCGAACCATCACACAATAATAACAATAGTTGGTTAGGTGGGCTCCCAACGCCAACGACCCCACAGCTGCACCAGGCCGGACCTGGGGGTCCAGAGCCGATCCGGGTTGGCCCGTGGAGGTCTTGTCAAACAGCAGCCGGAGAGTAGCGTCACTGCTGGCATCGCAGGGGTTGTCAAGGACGTAAAGGTTTCCTTGCTGGGGAACCAGCAGGCGCTCTTCGCCGTTGGGAAACCTGTACGGACGCACAGAGGGTTGGGGTGTGGTGCAATACAAGCGCGAGAACGCACCACAGCAGCGACTCACCACCAGTACTCTGTGATGCCCACCGCCACACGCCTCTGTCTCTCACGACGAAGTTTCTCTTCCAGTGACAACGTTGCTTCAGTGTCAGCCTTCGATCCAGGGGCAAGGATCTCCCAGGATTTCTGCGCGCACAGTGTATGGCGTCACACTTCCCACACACCGCAATCAAGCCAGCAACACCCACGCCACGCACCAGCGTTTGCATGTTCAGGCCCCACAAAGCTGACATGCCACCGGAGCTTGCATTCAGGAACGTTAGCAAGCCCCCATCAGGCGAGAAGGAGCAGCGTTCCGGAGCAGACATGGCAGCAGTTTGAAAGGAAGGTGGGGAACACAATGACGGTGGCGCAAAAGCTCACCGCACATCCGTGGAGAAGTAACAAATCGTTGCCTTGCAGCAGCAGCGTTCTCGCTCGAGGCGCGCGTGGTGACGTGTTACCAAGGTGACAGCAGGCACCTCCGCACCACCAAGAAGCTTAAGGCGAGCCTCCCTGCGCTGGTGCCGAATGCTGGGCCACCATGGGCCTCAGGGTGTCGTGCACAAAGGCACCCCTCCCAGCCCCTGCAAGTCCTTCTTGTAGTAATGGCCGGACCAGCACGGGCACCGCTGCGCTATCAACACAGCTTGAGCCTGAGGCAACCCTCCATGATGCACCAGTGCACCCACCAGCTGCAGATCTAGATCAGAGCGAAGCGATCGTCTCTCCACAAGAGGTCAAAGTTGAAGACGCGACGCCACACCGGCTCGTGCGCGTGAACCCAGTCATGTGTGTCAGCGCGGAGGCGGCGGTCAAGGACTTCGCCGTTGGAGACGTGGTGCCTGACTTTGACATGACGGTCGTGGAGGTGATGCTGGCACGGGGTGCTGGGCCAAGCGGCCTGAAGGCTGTGTATCGACTTCGTGACGCACATGGTGGCGAGTTTGCTTTGGTTCAGCAGACCGAGAGCCACGAATCTCAGATTCTGCGCGAACTAGAGCCAATCATGAAGGCGAGCCTGGAACGTGGGCACGTCCTTCACCTGGCTCTGCCCTCTCCAGCTACCCAGCATCTCATCACGCCGTCCACCGTCGAGTGGCGGGTTGTGTCGCTTGTGGGCTACTGCGGCCCGACACTCCGTCGCGCAGCAAAAACTGGCGCGTTGAAGGTTGCAGACTTGTGGAGGAACATGAGGGGGGTTCTTCAGACCTTGCACGTGCTGCATGCGCATGGGTTCCTGCACGCAGACATCGCGCCGACGAATCTGTGCTTCCATCCGTCAACGCGCAGGATCACAGTGATCGACATGGGCGAGGTCAAGGACCTGACGCGCATGTCAAGCGTCGGGGTCTTCCTCTGGCGGTTTGCAGGGCCCTCACGATTTGCCTTTGCTTCTGTCAGCCAGCACACGCGGTTGGCACGTCGCAGTGAACCGCACCCGTTGGATGATCTGGAGGCGCTCCTGTACTCGTTTCTTTGGGCGGTTTGTGACAACGACAACCTGTGGCAGACCCTCCCGTGTGTTGAGGGCGACCAAGCCGCGTACCGCCGACTCCAGGACCCTGGCTCCGCCGAGGGTTATGACCCCGTTGACAGTGAGGAGGCACATACGGCTGTTGTCAAGATGCGTTTACCAGAGCTGCTGCTGGAGCGCTCGCCCGCAGGCGGCCTGGCTTGCTTACGACTCGAGGACCGCCGGGTCTTCGCTGCCCTGTTCAAGGTGCTTCGTGACGCCCGTGTTGATGAAAGTCGGTACCGGTATGATGCCACGTTTGCGGTGTCCGAGGAGCCGCAAGTGATCGAGCAGCTTCTCAGTGTTCTGGATCTTCACGCCTGCTTCCGGGGCGCCATGACCATGAGCCCTGACTCATCGGATCATGCCGCCAAGCTTGCGCCTGAAACGAGCGGCGCCACGACGTACCCGGAGCGAGGCCAAGGTGGCGCTTTGGTAGTTCAGCAAGTTGCCCCACGATCGATATCGCAGGGCCGGGGCCACTCGGGGCATGTGGCGCCCGTTGGCCGCGGCATGCCATCAGTGATGACAGACTTAGTTGCTTAGTTTTCACAAGGTGCGTCTGAGCCCCTTCGTGCCCCAGATGCACCCCGTTGCGCCGACCTTCCATGCCGTGTGCAATTGTGACCTAACCTCTCTTGGTGCCTGCCTCCGTGTCTGCCTCCGTGGTGCAGTGGGAGCTTGCGATTCCTTCGGAGTTGGGCTACGGAGATCGCCAACGTGGGCGATACATCACCCCCGGCGCCGTCCTCATGTTTGATGTGGAGCTGCTGGAAGTTGTTGGGCGCGCCAAGCCTGAGTTGTAGAGCTGCCATGGCCTTACTGTGGCCACCCAGAAACACCACTTGTCGTGGGAATGGTGTGGCGCAGCATAATGGGCAGCTCGGACCCTCGTCGCGCGCGTCCACTCAGAAGTTCAGACTGAGTGACCCAGAACTTCATGCATGTCTGAACCTGTCTGAGACTGATGAGAGGGAGCTCTGACAGTCTGAACTGACTAGATTACAATACCTTCGCTGATGGTGTACTCCCTCCTTGCAATCGTATCGATCACATACCATCAGTACTTCCCTTCATCCGCCCCAAAGGCGGTCACATGGCCACCATGGAGAATGTCAGGGCCTTCTCCTGGAAGTTCGTATCCAAAACTGGTGTCTTTCTGCAGCAACTAGAGCCCGCCAAAAAGGGGGGCGAAGCAGGTGCCTTCCGCCAGAAAGGCAGAGGAGGAGACCTTTGACGACCACAAAATGCTGCGTGCCATCGCCGCAGAACTAGTCTGCATTGTGCAGGGCACGTGCGTACTGCCACTAAGGCTAAGTGCCATCATGGCTGCACTAGACTTATGGATGACGAGAACGGACCACCCCACATGGATTATGGATTGGCACCAGCGTAGCAAAAGTATTACGGTTTGTTACATCTGCTGAGCTTACTTGTTCTTTCTCTCCGCCTGCGCCCGCAGTATCATGCGCAGAGCGCCATGCAAAACCGCGGCCGCTGTGAGAATACCACAGCAACACATCAGGGTCAATTGGTGCCCCATTCTATCGGAGTTGAAGAGGATGCCAACCACAAGCAGGTTCAATGGGACACGGAACAGGACCATGAGAGCAGACCGGCATTGTTGCGGCAACACCTGGCTTCGGATAGTTCCAAACCTGTTGTGCACAGCAAGGGGTTGGCACATATTGCAACGATAAGTTCCACACACGGGGCTGGCACACATGCAACGATAAGTTCCACACACGGCATGGAACTGGGAACGTACGCAGGGAAGGAACAACCAACAGCCGTTTCGAACAACAGCCACGCAATAGCAGTGGAGACGAGGTTTGGGCTCCACACAGGCACAGCAAGGGCAAACCCGCCACAGACGATGACTCCCTGCAGCACCAAGGGGTTACATCACTCCAGTGACCCGAAAATCAAAGGCAGAAGCGACGTCGTACCCACGCGATGTCCACTGGCTTCAACTTCAAGTTGCGAAGAACCTCGTACAGGCTGCTTCCAAGCATGATACAGACCATGAGGCAAGCAAAAAGAAGTCCAATAGGCAGCTTGTCTCCACCAGACACCTCGTTTGCGTGTGACAGCATGGGAACCCACAGCAATACGAAACAGAACATTGCGGCTTCGAACAGTGACTGGACAAGGCCGAGAAGCAGCACCTCAGGCTTGTCGCGCAATACGCCTACGGCAGCGGACAAGTCTGAAAGCGACAGTGCCGAGCCCACCTTCTCCTGCAGGATCAAAATTGATGCAAAGGTAAGTCCACACGCAGACACCTCTTCATACCTCCCCCCCCCCCCAAGAACACACAGACACAGACCACACACACTCGAGTGCGCGCACACACAACTAACACCCACCCGGCCAAAGTTCTCTTCCCACAGGCCTAATGCCGCCACGCCAACCAGCACTGCGATCGATGCAGCTAGATCGAAGACTGCAATGGGGCTACCAAACGTGGCGCTGACCCCTTCGGCAACGACGCCAGACACCACAGCGACAAGACCGTCACCGAACGTCTGGCACGCCGACACAACACAACAAGTGAGGAGGAGGAAAGAGCCCGTGGTCGGCCAAGCAACCAACACACCTGCACTGTGAATACAGAATCGACCCAAGACGAACGCGCTTCCGGTGTCATGTCCAGACCGTCGGCAGCGGTGCCTGCGCGTGCATGGGTCATGGTCAATACGGCGTGGACAACGCAACACCAACCACGACAACAACAACAACAGCGACGACAGCGACACCAGCAACAGAGAAGCAGCCACGCGCTTGTGGCGAGAGCAACCAGGCACGCACATAGCCAAGACTCGAATGCTGAGTGCATGAGGCAAGATGCGACGCCACCTGCCAGCCGGCCGAGAAACAGCAGTGGCACGAAGTTTGCATGCAGGCTGAGACACGACAGGAAAAACAGGATGGAGCACAGAATGACAGCGCGTCTTCGCCCTGTGCTGTCTGTCACGCCACCGATGACGGTACCAAACACCAGAGACGACGCAAATCCCGTGACAAACAGCAAGCTGATCACTGAGCCAGTCAGGGCGGCACCATTGCCGTCATGTTTGCTGGCATATGCCTGCTCACCACATACACAGCTGTGTCAGCCGCGCCCCGCCCGTGTAGCCAACCCCGTTTCCCCCCAAATGGTGGACGTCCAACGCACTACTCTCCTCCACTCCACGCACCAAGTAAAAGTAGGGACCTTGCAGCCAGTCACACAACTTCACGAGCCAGAATACGGTCAGGTACCGCTTTTTCAGACTCTGCGCTTGCTTGCTCTGCATCCGTCCGCCGCGTGCCAGGTCTATCACAGAGCGAGCCTTGAGCACAGCACATACAGCACACAAGCAGTAAAAGGTTGTCCACCAAGGATCCACAGCAAGCAGGAGGATCCACGCCATGGTTGGCGAAGCAGGTTGCGAGGTTGTGCACAAGGTCACACGCACATGGTGCGTGTCAAAATTCCACTCCGAATTGTCTTGATTGCCAAGAAATGATGCTAGTTTAGATACCCACGTGCCTCATTGCCATGCTTGTCTGCTGGCAACATCAGCACAAGCCCACGGCCACCGCGTGTGCAACACAGAAGTCAAGGCGGGTGCTGCGCCATCCTGCTGTCCAGTATGGCCGCATCTGTGTCTCGGCGTGCCCTGCGCTTTGGCGTGCGGGCGTGCGCTCGCCAGTGCATCATTGCACGGCCTGCATCGTCGTGCCTGTGGTTGCATGTGCCTGTTGCTGCGGCCGTGCCTCGACAACTTTCGACCACAGCGGCGCATGATGGGCCCGACGCGCCCTCCCCGTCTGGTGGAGATGAGCGAACTGCGCTTCTTGTGGCGCGCATGGCACCAGTGTACGAGCGGGCGTTTGGCGAGGAGGGTGCAGGTTTAGGTCTTCCTGCCCGTGCTGACATGCTCGAGCCGCTGCTGCCACACTTTGGACCCGAGCCGGAACAACAGCTGCTGTTTCAAGTGCTGGGGCGGTTGCGACAAGAGGATGCGTTACCGAATAGTGCAGTGTTTCAGCTCATGCGCTCAGCAATTGAGCAAGAGTGCGATGTGGATGTCCTCATCACACTCACGCGGTTCTTGGATGGGTTCTACTTTGTCAAGGTGAGTCAACTCGTTCGCTTGCCCGGCGACGCGCTCGTTCACCCAGGATGGTGCACCCTGCCAGGGACGCTCTGGCAAGTCCCGCAAGCGCATGTTTTTCCATGACACGCTCGAGGCACTAGCCTTCGAACTGGCCTCTCGCGGGGAGGATGGAGTGGACCTGTTGTTTCGTATGACCCAGCGCCGACTCCAAATGGTGCGCTCGCTCGCAAATGTGCCATGGGTGGGGAGTTACGCTTGTGGATCCTTGGTTGGGTGACTGTTTGGTTGATGCGTTGGATGGTTGGCTGTTGTTGTCGTGCGGGTGCTGACCTGGGATGGTGTGACGACGTGATGGCGTGACGGCGTGATGGCGTGATGTGTGGTGCGTGTGTGCTTGTCACCCAGGGCCATCGGCAACGACCAAACGTGATGGAGACAATCAGTTCATTGATCTTGGCCGTGGCGGAGCGTGCAGACAACGTTGAGCCTGCGTGGCAGCTCCTGGACCTCAGCTTCACTGCCACCAAGGACAATCCCAAACTCCAGCGCTCTCTTGTGCAGGCGTTTTTGGCTGCTTGTGATCCATACCGCCTCGCGTTGTCCATAGAACTGCGAGAAATGACAGGCGCGGCGCATGATAGGTGTGTCTGATGTCGTGCCGCTGCGATCGCGATGTGTGCGTGTGCTTGCCCCGGTGTACTCGTAACGCACCGCGGGCGTGATGGCAGCGGGTCACATGGCCCACACGTCGGGTTTGGACCCCCATCCTTGGAGGATACAATTCACGAGCTGCCCTCCATCCGGAACTTGACCACGCCTGGCTGGTCCGCGTGCTGCGCTCCCGCGTTTCGGGTCCGTCGGTTGGTCGTGGCTCACCCGCACGCACCGCCGTTGACGTAACATAGTATTGGCGTGTGCCTGCCTGCCTGCCTGCCTGCCTGTTTCGTCTTGTTGAACAACAGGAGCACTACGAAAAGCTGGGCAGTGCCCTCGGGGAGAAGCGGTTGACAACGCTGGTGCAGAGACTCGCCAAGACCGTCGAACCCGGTGCCAAGGGCGTTGGCGTCGCGTTTGATGGCGCCGCTAGGTTTGCCGCTGCCCAAGGGCGCTCAGACTTGCTGCTGCAGCTGGGACGTGCCGCCTACCGAAACCGGCGCAAGGGCAACGTCATGCTGCTCCACCAAGTGTTCAGTGTGGCGGTTCAGTTCGACGAGATTGACGCTGCGGTGAAGATGCTGGAGTCGTTCCACAATGTGCACTTTCACACCACGGACCTGATGCTGAAGACACTGTTGAAGCACCACCGTGTGGCGGACTTGGTGAAGTTGATGCCACGCGTACGTGTGTGTCTGTGGCTGTGTGTCTGTGTGTGGTTCCCGGGCATGGTGTATGTGGCGCCATGTTATTTGACCTGGACGTGGTTTGGCCTCCCAGGTTCCGCCGCACTTTTTCCGCGAGAAGCACCTCAGCATGCTGTCACGATTCCTGGAGATTCGATCTCACTCGTGGGCCTCTCATCATTTGTCCGACGACTCGGATGTGCAGCACAACATGTCACAGCCTTGGTGGGCCTTCCTTGACGAAGATGTACTCAACGCAACTATTGATGCACTTGTTAAGGAGCACAAGTCTTACGTTGCCGAACGCCTGGTATGACGCGTGCTGGTGCCTGTCTGCCTTGATGTCCCTGCAGTGTCGTGTCTTGGTGTTGACGCGGTGTGTTGCCACGCACAGCTGAGCGCTTCTCGCCTTGCCGGAGTGAACGTGGATCCCACCCTGGTGACGAAGATGTACGGCGGGCAGACCCATGTCAAGGAACTGATGGGCAACAAGTCTTCGTCCTGGAAAGGGGAAGCCAGTTTGCGTCTCATCCCAGCACTCCGCACGGCATTGCGTGCTGGATTCGCTGTGGCACAGGTACGCCAAGTTGTTGTGTCACACAGCACACGTCGTTTCACCCAACCTGACCTGCACTGACCTGCACTGACCTGACCTAACGTGACCCACCGCCACCTCGCCTGCGTTATGCGTGTCATTGTGTGCCATGTGTGCCCCCTGCTGCCGCCCACTTGCATCTCCAGCGCCGCGACAGCGCCCCAGCCAAAATGCCTGCAGACCCGCTGCTCCTGGACACGGAGGTGTTCGGCGCAGACATTGTGCCGGGTGCTGCCGGTGATCTTGACCCTGACGTGGAGTTGTCCGAAGCTTGGTTCAAGAAGCACCGCAACCCCAACCAGCATGCCACAGACTTGCAAAGCTCGCCCAAGGTCATTGGGACCACCCTCCCCGACACAGACACTGTTGCCAAGCTGGCCGGCTCTCGGCCGCTCCTCACTGCCAATGCAGATGCCAAGGGTGCACCCCCCACCAGTCGTCAAATCCCGTTGTGGGTTCGCCGGAACAACGTCGATGGGTTGATACATGACCTGGTACAGAAGCTATCCATGCGTGACAGCAAGTCATCGTAGCTGCTTGGGTAAGAATTACTTCAGCACGGATCTTGTGAGTTGGGCTTTCCGTTGTTGACGTCTTGTCAGGAACAGGCAGCATCAGCACAACCACGATACACCGCTGCACCCCCGCCATGGTTCACGCAGTCGGTTGAGCGTTCATTCCATGGCACGTCATCCCTGCTGCAGTGGCCGGGTCCCGGGCTGGACCTGGTGAAGGGCGGACAGGTGCTGAACACAACGCCGCACCGCCGCATCGGGCAGCCATGTCACACACGTCTGCCCGCAGCCGTGCGTCAAGCCAGTCCGCCTTGGTCCCAGCTCGCCGCAGTGCCCGACGCAGCGTCGTGTCACGTCGCACCAGTGCCTCACAACGCAGCGTCGTGTGGGCAGACCAGCCCGCAGCGCGCCCGCCACCCAGCCCGATCGCGGTCGGCGGCGCTGGCGGTGCTGGCAGTGGGGGGAACAGCCGGCGCCGTTCGGCCGGCAGTGCGGCGAGTAGCGCCAGCAACTTGTTCCCGCCCCTCCTGCCGTCACCGAAGCAGGCATGGGGAAGTCCACGCGCCACCGGGGCTCGTTCGCCCCACGGTGGGCACGTGCACCGGGGCCCTCGCGGACGTGTGTCGCGGGCTTCGTCCCTGTCCAGTGGCTCCACAGGTCGCCTGCTGCTGTCCGACGGCGGCGGTTCATCCAACCAGAACACGTGCAGGGACCTCATCACAGCCCCATCTTCTTCCGCGCGGAAGGGTGGTGGGGAGGTCTCTGTGTACCGGTCCAAGCACTGCAGTGTCCAGACCGCCTGCCACGGTGACCGCCCCACGAAGCGCTGCTACACGTGCGCTGAGTACGACGTTGCCGGACAGGGCATATACTGCGACGCGTGCTTCGAGGTGCGCCACCCTTGGTACCGCGTGGAGCACCGCTGGGTAGCGTTTACCCCGCACGAAGAGCGTGTGGAAGAGGAAGTCGTGGTGTCACCGCGCTCCGACATATCTACGGTCATTCAGAACGCCCGCCAGGCTCGTGACGCGTTGGTGAGCGTGAAACAAATGGTACGCAGTGACAAGATGACGGGTGAAAACGCATGATGATGGTGTGCTGGTTGCCGTGTACTGCGATGGGCTGGTGTGTTGGTGTCATGCTTGATGGATGGTGCCTGGATCCCACTTTCCAACCTCCCACGTGTCTGTGTCTGTGTGTCTGTCTGTGTGTGCGTTGTGGCTCTGTCGCTCATTGTGCTTGCAGAACAAAAGATTGTGGGGCCGTGGGTACACGTTGTGCCGGAAGTCCATCCGCCGTGCCCTTCAGAACCAGGAGCAACTGCGCACTGGT
>Ga0213833_1000814_pt1 | contig 26024 bp, 33 predicted proteins | sample SWATP21_FD_160575 | JGI IMG/M metagenome (GOLD analysis project Ga0213833, IMG submission 160575) | Coastal seawater microbial communities from Marineland, Florida, United States - SWA TP2 #1 | ecosystem: Environmental > Aquatic > Marine > Coastal | place: USA: Florida | collected 2016-08-14 | reverse complement strand
ATTGCAATCAGGCGTGCCATCGTTGTCCGTGTCCACGTCCGAGGTGCCACAGCCACACACGCCAACCTCCGTCTTGCTATCGTCATTGGGGCACTTGTCGTTGCAATCAGGCGTGCCATCGTTGTCCGTGTCAACGTCCGAGGTGCCACAGCCACACACGCCAGGTGTAGTCTTGCTATCGTCGTCAGGACACTCATCAGTATCTTCAAAGAGGCAATCCGATGTACAGTCGGAAGTGCCATCGCAGTCCTCTTGACCATTGACGATCCCATCACCACAGTATTCGTCCAGACATGAAGAAGAGCAACCATCGTTGTCATTGGTGTTTCCGTCGTCGCACTCTTCGTCATCCGAGACAATTCCGTCGCCGCAGCGTTGAGCCTGGCACTGCAACGACTGAAGGCTAAACCATTCACCATCGGCGCACTGAACAGACGAGAGCAGGCAGCTTTTTCCAAGAGTGAAGAACCCATCTGGGCAGTCCTCAAACTCGCAGTCGGAGCTGCAACCATCCCCATCAGAAGTGTTGCCGTCATCACACTCCTCGAAAGCTTGATTGACCTTGCCGTCGCCACAGTAGGGAGTTTGGTCTTCCTTCTTGCAAGTGGCAGAGCAACCGTCACCATCCATCGTGTTGCCGTCATCGCACTCCTCGAAACCTTGGTTGATCTTGCCGTCGCCACAGTAGGGAGTCTGGTCTTCCTTCTTGCAAGTGGCAGAGCAACCGTCACCATCCATAGTGTTGCCGTCATCACACTCTTCGAAAGCTTGATTGATCTTGCCGTCGCCACAGTAGGGAGTCTGGTCTTCCTTCTTGCAAGTGGCAGAGCAACCGTCACCATCCATGTTGTTGCCATCATCGCACTCTTCCCCGTCATCAAGCCCGCCATCACCGCAGAAGTAGCCGTCCACACACATCAACGTGTCGAAGTCAAACAACATGCCCGCCGGACAGCGCACCGAACTCAGCACGCATGATGACGCGCCGAGCGTGATGAACCCATCTGGGCAGTCCTCAAACTCGCAGTCGGAGCTGCAACCATCCCCATCAGAAGTGTTGCCGTCATCACACTCTTCGAAAGCTTGATTGATTTTGCCGTCGCCGCAGTAGGGATCTGCGCCCTCGCTTGCGCAGGTGGAGGAACAACCATCGCCGTCCATAGTGTTGCCGTCATCACACTCCTCGGAAGCTTGGTTAACCACGCCATCCCCGCAGTACGGCGCCTGGCCCTCCTGTTTGCATGTGGCAGAGCAACCGTCGCCGTTCATAGTGTTGCCGTCATCACACTCCTCGGAAGCTTGGTTAACCACACCATCCCCGCAGTACGGCGCCTGGCCCTCCTGTTTGCATGTGGCAGAGCAACCGTCGCCATCCATAGTGTTGCCGTCATCACACTCCTCGAAGGCTTGGTTAACTGCACCATCACCACAGTAGGGATCTGGTTCTTCATAATTGCACGTGGAAGAGCAACCGTCACCATCCATAGTGTTGCCGTCATCACACTCCTCGCCCTCATCGAGCTCGCCATCACCGCAAAAGGTCACGCACATGACGCTCTCAAACTCGAACGACGACCCTGACGGGCAGCTCACTGAGGGCAACACACACTCTGTCCCCACGCTCGTGAAGCCGGGCGGGCAAGAACCCGCGTCAGCACTCACAAACGAGGCGGCACTCAAGACACATGCTGCACACAGCACCGCTTGAAAAGCGGCGAAGCGACGCATTTGCGAGCGTTGCGTCCACCTGATGCACAACATGAAACAAGGCCCCACCCATGAGTCCAGAAGGCTTACAGTACAATAACAAACAAAACAGCCCACTGCTCTACGCAAACGTACCGAGCAGCCAACAAGCTTGAGCGTGGATGGTCGAGAGCAGAGCACGCACGGCGCGCAAGGCTGCGGTGATTTGGAAACATGGTAATTTTGATATGAATTAACGCGCGTTTTTTATGATGGTTTTGTTAGTTGTCCGAATTCGTCACGAGAACTGCGCGCAAATGGCCCGATTTTTCACGAATTTCAAACCAGATTTCGCCCCCAAATTTTCTCTCGGAGTCGTGACCGATGTTGTAGAAGGGCGTTCGCAAGCAACTCAGCACCACGTAGCTGACAACCCAGACACGCCGCGTCGCCAACTGATAGACCCACACCGCTGCAGAGCCTATGGCCCATGCCAGCAAAGCGATCGTGAATAATGTCACGCCATATTGACTCGCTGTGCGCAATCGGCTTCGGCTTCTGCAAGCGTCTCACTCTCCACACAAACTAGCCATTGCTCATCCGAAAGGCATGGCTGCAGAAAGCACGCAGGAGTCTAACAGGGCCAACCTTGGTGATTTAGCAAGCTTTGAGACAATGGACGCGCGTGCGTACCTCCACACGTACTGGCCACCGGAGCTGCCCATGGACAGCGAAGGTAAAGTTGTGTTGCGTGGTCTCGCTTCCGTGCCATCAGTCATGCCTGTTTTGCTTCTCATGCTGTTGCCCGCCACAAGCAGATAAATTCATGCAGCATTTTCTTCATCACGCCTGTACGAAGCACAAGGTTGCTGGTGGCGTGCTGTTGGATGTTGGGTCCGCGGGCGTGGTGGACAAGTACCTGGTCCCCGCGGCTTTTGTGGAAGAGGTGTGGGCTCTGGAGTACTTGCGTCAGAATCGACAAGAGGTATGGTTGAGGCTGTTTCGCTAAACAACGCGCTTATGTTACACTGCTGTGGGTCCCTTCTGTTGCCATGCAGCTGCTGCTGTGGCTCGAGGCCGCTGATGGCTGTTTCGACTGGGGCAAGTGTGTGCGCTACGTATCGCGGTCAGTCATGCCCGACCGCTCCCCTGCTTCAATAGAGGAGAAAGTGAGAGAAAAAGTTGTGTATGTTGGACCTGTGGATCTGTTCGACACATCTATGACAGCAGGGCGGCTCCCCTTTAAGTGTGAACCTGACGCTGGTGTCGACATTGGCAGGCGCACCACTGCTGGTGTTGGTGCGACTCACAACGACACTACTTGTCACATGTCCTTGGCTGGGTGTGCTGGATCTGGTTGTTTTGCTGGTGACGGATTCGGTGCAGGCGTGGGCGCGGCTACAGGTGCGGGTGGCGGGTCGAGAATAGCGTCAGCACCTGCTGATGATTCCACGCCCCCGCTAGCTGAGGGTGTGTCCGTGCCTGCTGGGGGAGAGGGAGGAGTACCATCTGCCTCTTCAACTCCTGCGGATCGTCCGGGAGCTGGCGCTGGCATTGGCCTGGTGCTTCCTGCCAAGAGGGTACCGAGTTCGTCGTCGCCACACGAAACAGCGTGTGGTGTCTGGCGACACGGACGGCACGGCCCCAGGCCCGGGTCGTGCATCTCCGTTCTTTCGCTGCATTCTGTGATTGAATGCATCAGCCGCGATTATCATCAGTTCTGTGAAGTCCTTCACAACGCAGTGGCCCTGATCCGTGACCACCCGGGCTGCGTGTTGATGATGACAGTGAACACGAACGCGAAGTCGTGGCTTGGCGGTAACGGGCGGCGCTTTGTCGCAAGCAACGTGTCTCGAACAGAGGTAGTCGAAGCGTTGAAGGCGGAAGGATTCGAGGATATTGACATCATGGTGCATGCGGGGAGCTGTGATACCGAAATGCAAGAGACAGTGGGTATTAGTGCGGTGTGGCGTGGAAAAACAGACACGCCCAAGGGCGACACTTGACAACGTTGGCACATGATTGTAGCTCCCTGCCATGAAACGGCCCCCGTTGCACAAGATCACGTAAACGAGTACGGGGGTAGCAACTATGCAAACGTCACTGAAACACTCTGGCTGGCGTAAGGCCTTCCGCAGACAACGGATCGGGGCGAAGGTCCTCACCCTCGCGGAAGGCGAACGAGAAACACACGAGCAATCCTCGTGGTAGTCCTGCGTCGGAGGCGGGCGCAGACCGCTCGGCGGACGCTACTTCCGGTAGCAGCGCTGCTTGGTAGGATTTGTTCATGCAGAAAACGTTATGGAAATGGCGGCGGCGTGGCGTTGGCGGTGGTGCACGGGGAAGCAACCCAGTCAACTGCGCGACACCAGGATACCTGTCGCACCACACATGCAGTACTCCGTTCAGGATCAAGGGATGAAGGTTCAGCACACAACTGTCACGTACACATGTTCATAGTACTTGGTGTTGTCCAACGCCGTCTTCATCCACACACCAAAGTACGTATCCGGAGCGATCGGATCCGCCAAATCGACGGCGTCCCAAGGAGCTTCCATCAAACCCAGGTGTTGCCGCCACAACCGCATGCGAAGCGTCCACGCAAATCCGCGAGCTTGCCACGGCGCACCACCCATGCGTGATGGAACCACCTGAGAGTCAACGACAAGGGCCATGACCTCGCTGTCCCGATCCCCTTGCAACGAGCGGTCGTTGATGTTGGCAGAGCCGATGAGGGCAACACAATCATCAACGATCATGAGCTTGGAGTGGACCTGTGCGCATGTGGAGGACGACACATGACCGCATCACGTTCATGTCGGGCACACACGGTATCGATACGCGCGCCTGGTAAAATACGCACATAGACCTGCTCTGTCACACGAGCCCCTGACGGCAGCGAACCCTCCGTTCGAAGAGAGTAAAACGATATGTACCTGCCTCGAAAAGTTAGTTTCCAGGCATTCACACTGCTGCACAGACACTCCACCGCCACCCACGCACTCTGAAGGCACAACATCGGGGTACATGCTCTTCAATGTCCCAAAGAGCGAGGTTTCGCCGCGACATATTGTTGCAAACATGTTGTGCAGGACGCTCTGCACACTCCGGTTCGTGTGATGGTCACCTTCTGGGTGGCATGGAAGGACGATGATGACACGAAAGCGCTCGCTGTACAGACAACCACCTCGAGTCACCAACATGCAGGGGGTGCAGTACAACACGGACAGGGAACGACAAAGCACCTCTTGTCAATGGCTTGCTTGATGCGAGAAAGAAGAGCATCCACAATGCCGTTCTTCACTCCATTTTCGCCAACAGAACTGATGAAATACTGGTTCTCGATGTATCTGCCAACGAAACCTGTGAATGAAACGGCCGAACGTGGAGACACCACTGCACAGCCTAAAACCACACGCACATGAAATGGCGAGCATTCTGGATAAGTTCCAACATGCAAGCATGAATGGAAGATTCACGAGGAACCCCCGCTGACCAAGGCGAAATCGACCGCAGGATCTGGACAGAACACTCTGCAACGTCCCAAACGGGCCAAGTGCAACGATAAGAAACAACACAGGCACGCTCTGTAACGCACGAAGCCGCACCATTGAACGCGCAACTGCTGTCCATCAATGCGTTGGAAATGGCCTCACACGTCGCAGCATCCCAAGGTTTTACCATGGAAGGCAAAGAGGCAGAATACCTGATGCTTATCAACGCGGGCGCAACGACCGTGGCACGACCTTGAGTTGTGGCAACATCAGTCGTCGCGACATCGCCTTCACTCGCCACATCAGCAAGAGGTGGCGGAGCGCCGCTTTGTTCTGGGGCGTGGGACAGCGGCAATCTAGGTGTGCGCTCCATGCGACCAGCGACCGGAGTCTGGAGCTCACCAAGACCAACAGCACTACTGGACTGTTTGTACTCGCCTTCGCCGGCTGTGGTATCAGGTGAGCGGGGCGCGGACATCCCCTCGGCACCTTGCTGCGCCTGCGCCCCACCCTGAGGTGTCAAGGGTTGCAACCCTTGCCGTGCAACAGATCGCGCAGCTGACCGACGTTGGCCGACGGCACTGGCACCATGTACCCACCAGCCAGTTTCATCTGACCGAGGCAACAACCACGGTTGAGAGTCTTCTCCCTGCGACAGGCCACCCCCAATGATGTATTAGTCGCCACACAACGCCACAGCCGACACTGCTCGCGTCCGCACCTTTGTCAAGCGGTGGTGATTCCAGCGCTGGATGAAGTGGAAAGCCAAGTCAACGGCCGCGGGGCCTGATACACACATATGAATGTCGTGCCAGGGAAGCCGGGGGTGAGTTTCCGGGTCCGGCAATCGATTCGAGTGACACTTGAGCGTGTATCCAGACGCGGTCGACTCTTGTGTTGCCCGAGGCGGGGGGAAGATACGCATCATCTCCTTCCTTTCCTCTTCTGTCACCGCCTCCGGATCAGAGACTGTCCGCCCGAGGTGGGGCCGAGGCGGTGGCGGCGGCGGAGCCGTGGGCGGGCTGCCATGGGTGGCAGCGAGCCCCGACGTGGTGCGAGTGACACCTTCGTGGGGCGGGGTGGGAGGCGGAGGAGGCACCACAGCAGCACCAGCCACGGCTGCGCCTGCCGTTTCCTCGGCCTGTTTGGCATCCACCGCAGCCTGTTGGTCCATGTCCTCCCGATCCAAGTTGGGGACCGGGACGACCGCCCCAGTGGTGTACGCGGGGCTGTTCGTTGGCGCGGCCCTGGCAAGCTCGCCCACTGACGCACCCCCCGACACGCACCAAGAAGTGGAGTGAGACGTGCGACCACGAGAACAGAACCATCAAAATGCCCTTGGAACGCACCCAGTTGCCGTGCAGCATTGCGCGCCGCCTGCATACCAAGCGCGATCGCCTGGCCAGTGGAAGTCTGCAACGCGGCCCTGAGAAGCGCCCTCCTGGCCACACAACGGCGTCGCAAACAGTATGAGTTGAGCGCAGCAAACTCCTCCAACTGGCTGCACAACACCGAACCTGGTCGTTGTCACGGCCTCTGCGGCGCACGGATTGTAGAAGTCATCGCCAGGCCAGAGCGCTTCAGCGGCTTCACTTCTGTCCGACAGTTGGTGTCGCCAGTTGTCGTAGCGGCCATAGCAAAGATCGACTCCGCCCAGAAAGGCAAGTTTTTGGTCAACAACCACGACTTTGTCATGGTGGGTCCAGTACCTGCCAACAAGAACAGGGGTCACTCATCCAGAAGTGACTTGACTTGATTAACCAAATACAGTGACCACGTGTGATACTCACAGCGCGCCGGATGAAATCGACAAATGGTTGGGGTGGCGAATGACAAACACGTTCTTCTGGTGACCAAGAGCCAGCAGCCTCGCCTTGGCTCCTGAGGAGTCGTTGGCCATCACACCAATTCCAACTTCTTTGTACAACAGCACGTAGATCTGACCCAACACCACCGCGGTGAGAGGTTCGAAAGCGACACAACACCCACCTCCTGCCACCTGTAACGCGTACCTTCACACCACAGCACTGCTTGCGCCAAATGATGTCGAGCAGGCGCACACGAACGTCAATGCCGCAAGGCTCGCCATTGGCCTGGCGTTGCCAAGGCCGGGACCGAATCAGCTGCACATCGGGCGAAAGCCACCACCCAGAAATGAAAATTTGCTCCTCCGCTTCTTCCATTGCCTTCGCCATTGCAGCAAACGCCGCGGCGCCGTCCACATACCACGCCGCGGGACTGTAATGCCGCACTGGAGAAAAGGAGCCGTAGGGGTGAGCGACCTTTCGTTGGTTGTGCATGAACCGTCGCGAGAGCGCTTCCGTCCACTCGCACGAGGCCCGGTAGGAGCGGGTTCGCACCATTAACCTGCGAGTGCGGTTGGAGAGCTGAATGATGGTGTTGGTGAGCGCTCGTACTTCAAAGGCATCATCAATCAACATGACGCCCTGCGCCAGGCACCACTACAAGTGAGCGCGCGAGCGAGCCATCCCAGCAGCAAACCAAGCTGTCACAAACAGACCTTGGGATCTTCACTCTCACGAGACTCATAGTATGCCACACACGCATCTTTCACCACGAACCAGCGCCGGCGCCAGTTGCTAAGCACCGAATTGCTCATGTTCATGCGCCCGCCTGATCGTTTGTACAGCCAGCCCTCTTTGCCCTTCTTGCCCAGCTTCCAATCAAAGCTCTGACGCGACACCTCGGCGAATTCGCGCGCGAACTCGGACTGCCACACATCCACGCGAGCAAAGGCACCCTGCATGGCAGACCGTAGCACACACACACGTATGCACACATGCATGTCACGTGGTGCTCATGCGATGATGCACCCAACGACAGCGCAGCATGAAGCCGACGTACCGCGAAATAATTGCGCAACTGCGCCAAGCGGGAGGCCACAAACTTGGCGCTGGCATGCCGACGAAAGGTCTTCGGCGGCCGTGTGAGCGTGAAACCATGTAAGTTTTTACATTGAGAGTGGAAGCGGCATATCTCCGAGAACCTCTTCGTGACAACCCAGGTGAAGTGGTCCTTCTGCAAGTGAATTTCGTACACCGTAAACGTTTTGGAAGAGTGGGTGTAGTTACGAGCCGCTCGAACATCGGCATACACTCCACTGGCCGGAACTGCAGGAGGCAAGGGATTCTTGCTGTTGGAAGCTCCCATCGCAGCCTCACCGCACCACACCACCAGGCGGATGGAGCTGCGTCCAAAACCCTCACCCGGCACGTCTCGTGCCAAGTCGGCCAAGCAACAAGAGTATTTTCGATGAATGATGTGTGTTGCTAAAGTACTCTTCAGAAACCAAAGTACCACGGTTCTGCTGTGCCGGCGGCTGCCCGAGGATTGGTGTGCAAGCGACGTCAGTGAGGGAAGTCCAGGCACCAGCGACAGCCTTGGCGCAGTGATCATGGTGGTTGAATCGAAAGGAAAGGGTGGTCGCAAGGGTGGAGAAGGCTCCGGGAAAGGAGCCGGCGCCGGTTCTGGCAGCAGTCGGCCAAGGAAGCAGGCTCGCTTGACGGACACTGGCCGCGGCGGAAAGAACAAGGGCGGTGCCAGGGCGCCGAATGGCGGTGCTGGGAAGTACAAGAAGCGTGGAAAGTTTTCGAAAGGCAGTGGGCGTCCATCCAAGAAGCCAGCGTTGACTAAAGAGCAGAAAAAGGTTCGATGGGGGGCGGGGCCTTGGCTTGTGCCACTTCAGTGCTGACAGCGGCGCTTGAACAGGAACTGAAGCGGTTGCGCAAAGCAGGCAAGCATGGCGAGCTGCTGACAAAGGCAAAACAGCTATGGTACACCATCCGTACCAAAACGTCCTCCTCGGCAGACCGCAAGGAGGCGGTTGCCTCACTGTTGGTGCTGTTGAAGGGGAAGGTGCGGTGTGGCTTTTGTGCGGACTCACGCACGGACTCACACCTACCACCTGGTCTTCAGATGCTGGACGTCGTGCTTCGGCATGATGCATCACGAATCGTGCAAGTGATTATTCAGTTTGGTAATGAGGAGCAGCAGGGCAAGGTGCTACAGGTGCGACCGTCATGTCCGGTTTGCTCGCCTCGAGCTGCCGAGACTCAACACAACACATTGCCTTCGCAGGAACTGAAGGGCCATTGGGTCAATTTCTGCAAGAGCCGCCACGGACATTTTGTGGTGTGTAGCGGTGCAAATGCGCGGTTGCGTCGGTTCTCGTTCTCAATCGCCTTTCTGTTGGCAGGCTCGCAAAGCGTTCAGGTACTGCACGGAGGAAGCGCGCCTCGAGATCGCGAAGGAGCTGGAAGGGAACATTGTGCGGTTGGCGACACAAAACTTTGGAGTGGTACGCCCAGATTGTGGTTGTTTGGGCGGGCAGTACGCTTTTCGGTGCGCTTGTGCTTCTCCTGCCTCCTCACAAGAGAATGTCCACCCAGCTTGTCCTCGAAGAAGCGCTGTGTGGTCACAATCCTTTGCCCAAGGCAGCTGCCTGGCGGCTTCAACAGGAGCTGTATGCCACCGAGTTCAAAACATTCAAGGTGAGTGCTAATGATTCACGCGCCCCCCCCCAAGATGCCACACAACATCCCAGCCTCGGCGGCATGATGATGAAATTTTGAGTTATCCTAGGGGTCTGATCCGCTTGGTATTTGTGATCCACACTTGTATCAATGAAGCGGGAGTGCTGCATAACTTTTTTCCTCTTTCTGAGTGCTGTTTCCGAGCTGGGATGTGGTGTCCCCCCCTCCCCCTCCCCTCCCCTCAAGGATGTGCTGTTCTTTGCTCTGACACGCCGTCGTGCGCTTGTCCTGCCCATCTGTGTCTGTGCTCAGTGCAAGCATGCGTCTCTGGCCGAGGCGTTTGTTGCGGAGCCTACAAAGCAGCGTGGCATGCTGGAGCACATGTTGGTTGTGCTTCGTAAGCAGGTATGACACGCGAACGTTCCGCGTTTGCCTGTTTGGCTGCACGTTGCATCGTGCTCAACAGCCCTTTTTGTGCCCAGATCGACAAAGAACTGCTCGGTTTGACGTTCGTACAAGAATTGGTGTGGCAGTACTTCTCCCACGCCGAACCCATCGTGCGTTGGTTGTCACCAGCATGCGCCGCGTGTGCTCGTTTGTGACGCGTGTGCGTGTGCCAGAAAATCGCGGACATGGTCCCGTTTGTTGTAGAGGCAAGCCTCGCGATGTTGAGCTCTGAGCCCGGCGCGAAGGCGATGTGCATGGCAATTGGTATGGCAACGGCCAAGCAGCGCAAGGCCGTTGCGAAGTCGTTGCGTGAGCACGTTGCAGAAGTTGCCATGCATGAGACAGGCCACATGGTATTGATTCGGCTCTTGGAATCTACTGATGACACCGTGCGTTTGAGCAGCAAGCGTGATTTGTGTGCGCGTACTTACCAAGTGTCCGCACCCCCGTGCTGCAGAAACTTACCAAGGGAGTCATAGCAGAGCTCGTTCCCGACCTGGTTTCGGTAGCGTGCGACCAGTATGGCAGAAAGGTGCTTCTGCATCTACTGACTCCAGGCCATCGACGTTACTTCAAAGCTGCCGACCGTGTGCTGCTCCAATCACTGCAGCGTCCCAAGCTGTTGGATGATGGTACCGTCGAGATGTTGCCGTCCACTAAGAAGCCACTGGCCGTCAAGTGCAAGGTTCGCTGATTGTCGTCCATCCCCGCGTCTGCACGCTTGCTCATGAATGACGCTGCAGGAACTTCTGTCTGCTGTGGCGGAGCCTTTGGAAGAAATGGCGCTTGTAGACACTCGGCAACTCGTATGCAGCTATCCTGGCGGCGATGTGCTTGTGGAAGCATATCGTGCGCTGGAGCTGGAATCTGTGGCGGATGCAGTGGTGGAGCAAGTGCGAGAGAACCTTGATTTCTCTTTGGGCGCCACAACTTCTGCCGCTGCAGACGCAGAGGAGAAGCCTTTCAATGTGCTTGACAGTGCTCCAGCACATCGCGTACTACGCTCCATGCTCGGCGCCCAGCCACATATTGTCGTTGATGAAGACGCTCAGGCTTCCATGACAACATCCCCACTTGCACAGTCGTTTGCTTCCAAGTTGGCCGCAGTGTTTGCAGGCAAGCTCCTGGCGGTTGCCACGTCGTGCAACCGTGGTGCGTTCACTGTCCTCCACCTGCTTCTCGCTCTCCCCGATGACGAGAAAACCACCGCGAAGGTACGTGCTGTGTGCGTTGGTACCCCCTTCCCATGTATACACCCCCACCCATGAACCTGCGTCGTATGATGCACACCACCACACACACAGGCGGAGCTCCTTGCAGGCAAAGATGAGTTGACCGCACAAGCAGAATCACGTGCCGGAGCCAAGGTTTTACTGGAGGCCATTGGTGTTTCTAAGGGCGATGCTGCCGCTAGCCATGGCAGCGCAGGTGCAGGTCGTGGCTCAGATGAAGCTGGAGCCGATGCCAGTGGCGACGTGGACGAGGACGGCGACGTGAACATGATGACCCCGCCCGTCGCGGCTCGAACGCGGTCCCGCAAGAGCACCGTGAAGCAGAGTCGTCGCGCACGCAGGACGCCGGCGGCGACCAAAGCGACCCCCGCCCCGCGCCGCAGCACTCGAAAGCGCACCCGAACCAACAGCCAGTTGTGATGTTGATTGTAGTGCAGTCGTGATCGAAGAGAAAGGAAGTGGTCACCAACAAAAATTTCACAGACGCGCCCAGAACCATTGGCACCCAGCACCAGCAAAAACTGCACAACCTGTACCCGAGGAAACACGAAGGATACACGAAACGCATCATCTAAAAAGACACGCGAGCCGGGGAGCAAAACATTGATGATGTCGTTCTTCTTCCCGACCTACACTCACACATCATCAGCCAGGTACTTGAAGAGGCCAGGCCACAATGGTGACCCAAGTCCAGTGATCGGATCCCAATCCTTGGCAGCAGGGAAGGAAGTGCTTTTGGGGCAGCACGTGCCAGCTGATGTGCAAGCGCTCGTGCCAGTGGACATCGTGTAGAACGCCTCACCTGGGTGCTCGGCCGCGATTTGGTACAATCTGGCAGGGAACACCAAGAACTGGTGAGTGCATCCATCAAACACGTCCGAGCAATACGTGAAAGCAAGCGTCAAGCCTACCGTGGATTAATGAATCCAAGTGGGGGCTTGTTCGCAAGAAGACGGCGGTCGTTGATGAGCGACACCAACCCCGAGAACTCAGGAGCGGCTGCACTGGTGCCACCCGCAACAACGAGCTGACCATCCACATACATGGGCACGCCCATTCCCAGAGCCGCAACATCAGGGTAGGCACGATTCGTGCTGTTGAAGGCAGAGGCAGGGGGGACGCTGGCTGACGCAAGGTACGCAGACACGGTCGCCTTTTGGTACGAGGGCATGGGGAAGGTCCAAGAAAAACCACCACCACTTCCGCCCCAAGGGGTGGGGGATGTGGGGGCTGCACACAGGGCAATACAACACGTGCCGACGTCACCGAACCGAAATGCGCTCATCTCAGTGGGTGGTTCACACACGCAACTCACCTCCGTTCCAGATGGTGCCGCCGACGCCCGTAACATACGGGTCCGATGCGGGGTACGTCGGGAAATTCTTCGCGCACGAGGCGGAGTTGAGTAGATCTCCAATCTTGCCACTGGGGAAAGGCTGGAAGGAGTAGTGTGATCCACCATCACCAGCAGCAGCGAGGACCGTGATACCACGGGCGGCCAACTTCTGAAATTCCGTGCTCGTGCGAGTGATCTGAACTTGAGCCTTGAACATGCACACCTGGCGCTGCTGCTGCATGTATGCCCAGCACTGGTCGAAATCCACACCTTGGCCCGCGCCCGCGACGTAGTCGCACAGCAGCTGGCAAGAACGATACGTCAGAGACCCCAGACTGATGGAAAGAGTGCGAGGGATGGCGGGCGCGGACGCTGTTGCAAGACTGGCAACGAAGTGGAGAATTGCGGCACCGAACCCGTCACCCTCTTCGGTTGACATCGAACTGTTTGAGTTGTACACATACGTCTTGATCCCTTGTCCAATACCGCTGATGTATGAAACATCAAGCGTGGCTTCCTGAAGATTCAATTCAACACAGACCAAACCAGAAGCACACACACACATGAACCACAACGAACGGTAGCGCCTTTGGCTCACGAGCGCCGTACCCCAAAGTTATCACCGCCTGGAACCCCCTTGAACCCAAGATGGTGCAGCAGCGACGTGGATTCGTTGACACTGAACGTGTTGTAGAAGGATTCCAGATCAGAGTCCAAGAACCCGTACGTTCCTGGTCCCCACACCATTTGAGAGTTGGACGGCGCACTGCCTCGCTCGCCGGAAGGAATGCCGTACGCAGACCGCTGCGTGTTCGGACCGCCCAAAGTGGCGGGAGCAGGACCACGCAACTTGCGCCCTGCAGACTTGGGGTGAGAGGTGGCACGACCAGCAGACTCGGCAGTGTGCAACGCTTCAAGGTCGCTCGCAAGCGACACCGCATCTGGATCCGCTCGAACCACCACGTCCACAAGACCGGGAAGCATCGACGGGGCGTCGCGAATGATGCCCAGCACCTTAGACGCTGGGGCATAGCACAGCAAGTAGTCGCCCGTCGCAAGCACTTCAAAGGGTGCAGTGGCACCATGGCGCAAAAGCCAGTCCGACACCTGTCGCACATCGTGCGTTTCAGCACCAATCATGGAACGCAGTTCTTCGGGAGCCAGGTAACGTCCATAGGTGGGGGAGTTCGGGTCAGAAACCTGTGAACCGAGGCGGTGACTCAATTGCGTCCACGTAGTTGGGCATCACGTGACGTACCGCATCCACGAACTCACGAAGCTTATCAAGATTCTGCTGCTTCAACCCGACCAACAACGGAATTCCGGCCGGGCGCGAAACCGCAGAGGCTGACGCAACCAGAACGCCAAGCATCACACACAAGAGCACATTGACGCGAACCATGCTTCCCACGGGGGGTGGGGAATGTCGTATCACGGAACAAGTGACGGATGCACTGAGGCTTTAACGCAACAGGACCCACCAGTTGTCGCAAACCGACCCGCACAGCCTCGAACAAACCCTTGGCAGGACCAGTCCCAAGCAGAAAAGAACGCATACATATAGTCACGACACACACCTCCGTCACCACAGCTCCCGGAGCTCAGTTGGTAGAGCGTTGTGCTGATAACGCAAAGGTCCTGGGTTCGATCCCCAGCGGGAGCAGTTTTTTGTCGATTTTGCTGCAATCGTCTCTTTTTCTTTGCTCTCTCTCCTACTTCACCCTGCCCCACGTGCTTGCTTTGTTTGCTTGCATGTATCTGCCGACCACTTGAGCAAGTGCTACGCCGATGTAGCCAACTTGTTTCCTTCTTGCCTTGCTTCGTGACTGCACGGTGGTGCATCGTGTGCGTACGAATGAACGAACGTACGCCATGCACCTCCTGGACGAGGGAACAAACAGTACAGCTGGAGGCACGCGTCGTGCGTGACGCGTTGACGACCACAAGTATTGAGAGTGCCGGTAGCGCCCGTGACCACAGCCATAGCAGCCGCCACAGTGATGACCCCGCCTCGCCACCGTCGTGCGTCGTCAGAGCTGCACCGGGTTCCAATGGACCGTTCCACTCATGTCCCACGATTTTACCACAGCCCGACCCGGACGCTTTGTATCCGCAATACCACCTTTCCAGTCTTGTAACGCTTAAATCGTGTCTCCACTGGATCAAAACCAGCTTCATCCAAGTTGTAGATGGACCACTGCGAAGCACTAGCACTCGGACACCCGGACATCGCATAACAAACTCATGTGATCGTGGCCACGTAGACACTCACAAACTGGCGCTATCTTGCTCATTGCGCTATGCCTTTCATGAAAACGAGAGAAGTTGTTGCACACTCCCTCGCTGCAGTGTCGCGGCAAACGCACTATCCCAAACGAAACCGTAGATTGCACCAAAGTGTACATACAGTGTAGCAACCATGTCCCATATGTACACTGTCGGGAAAGAGGCTCCCGTTCGACCCTTGCTCGCGAACGAACACACAACAGTGCGCCAGCTGAAGCATCGGGTCAAGCGGTGCGCCGGAGCAGCTTGCCAATGCGCTGCAGTACCTTTTGACACGGGGAGGGTACGTGGTCGTGGTGTTTGGAACAGGTTGTACACTGTTGCGCATCAGCAACGATGAGTTTGGCCATGCAGTGTGATGGTGTGGGAAACCCGGCAGTGGGATGTTGTCCAATTGGGATACCGAAATCAACTACAAAAGCCGATGCCAATTCAGTGTGTGGACTGTATGCGGTGCATGGGAATGCATGTATGTACGTATATTGTACGTACGTACACATTGTACAAAGCTTGTCAATTCAAGTCCGAACGTCCATAACGAAACACCCAAAGCAAACTGGTGACGTGTTTCGTCTGCATTGCGTGGTTGACAGTTTTGAGTTCGCGCGGGATGCTACAAGATGATGCTGGGCACTGCAGTGGGTTTCAGGGTGTTTTCAGGCCGACCAGGGCACCATATGACGAGCTGTTGTTGCCATGTTCGGGTCGTCGTGGTTGCGCCGGGGTGGTGCTACATGTATGTGAACTGATGAGGACCGGCAGAGTGGGTCGTTTTTTGCCGCCTCCCACATTGCAACAAACACTGGCACATGTGCTACCAGGAGTTGAAAGAAAACAAGCTGTCCAGCGAAAAAAAAGTCGAATCAGCTACCGAGAGGCATGGCGAACGACTGAAGTGGTGAACACCATGGCTTGCCTGCCTCCACTGCTCCCGGGCCGAGCTAGGCCTGCGGGCCGCACGGGTTGAGACGCTAAGCCGCGCGACCGCGGCTTGGAAGAGTGAGGCCGCGCCGAGACAGGTCGTGTTTGGGCTCCTACGACGTCCTTGGGACTGCTCCCGCCGTTCTCAACCGGGTTTGGTACTCGCGTGTTGTCACTTTCCCCAACCTCATCAGTTTCTGGTCGCGCGGTGCCGGTGTTGCCTGTGACCCGCGGCCCATGTCTCTTCGGTACAGCAGCAGTGCCCAGAGCAGCAGCTCCAGCGCCGTGCCGAATCACGACGTTCCCACTACGACCGACGCGACGTGTCCCATGCGCACCGTGCGGGGCATTAGCATATGGAACAAGGCGGGCTGCGGCGGCTTCTGTGCTTCGGCGGGGGACTCGAGGGAAGTCATACATCACAGCACAAGCCTCACTGGGGTTATAGATGCTGTCAGAGACAAGGAAAGACAAGGCAGGACAAGGGAAGACAATGTAAGTCAGTAATCTTCCCACACAACTGCCCATTGCTCAGCAACGTACTTGTACTGTGCGGGGTACTTGCGAGCCCCGAGCCGGTTGTCCAAAGAGAAAGAAAACGGTTGTGTCCTGCGCCGATGTGCCAACAACGGTCAAGAAACTAACAAGGCCCAAACACCGAACTGGAAGTCACATACCTTGTTACGCCACGTGAGTTGTGGTCATCCCGACAGTCCGTCCGTGTTGTTTGTGGAGGGATGGCAGACCGAGGTCGTGGTTGGCCACGTCGGTGTGAGCTTTGTCCTGAACGGGCACCCGCACCTGCCCCCCCACGTCGTGCAGATTGAGGCCGTGGACGGTGGTCAGGCGACGCAGGGGCCTTTCGGCGAGCGCTGCGCTGAATGTGGGCAGACGCATACCGCTTCCCGTATGGAAGGCGCGCAGGCCGGCCGGGCAGTTCTTCCTCAGCCGGCTGCATGGTGAGCGCCCACAACAGCGATTCCGGTCGTTGATAGGACGTTGACGAGTTCCATGCCAGTCTACGGCGCGGAATTCGAGTCTTGGGGTTCACACGAGTTCGAGTGGTTGCCGGGGCAGAGCCAGCTGTGAACGTGTTGCGGCTGGTTCGCCCACCGCTAAACCTGTCGGTGGCGCCACCCCAGAGATCGGCACTTCCCACCTCAGTGCTGCTGTGGCGCCGTCGTCTTGTATTGTGATGAGGAGCGCTTGCTGGAGGTGCCGTCTCCACAGATGTGCGTGCTCGTGTCGCCCCCCGGGCCGACTTCCTTGGTGGTGCTGCTTGCCGCGGTGGGACGTCACGCACGTGCCTTCGTGGCACCGGGGACGGTATTGCGGCTGCGCTCTTCTCACCGTCGAGTGCCACAGAGGGGGTTGGGTCCGAAGGCACCGACGTGCGCGGCGTGTTGGCAGCGGTGGCAGCCACAGCACCAACGCCAATGCTTGTCGCCATAGCGGGCACGAACGTGACAGTTTTCGAGACGGCCTTCTTGGACGACTCCTTCGACCTGCGAGCTGAATGCCGCGAGGAACCAGATTTTTTGGATTCTCTAGAGGCTCTATGCTTTCTATTGCGCCGACTGAGACAAGACACACCAGAAACGTCAGCAAAGAACCCTGACCGCGTGCAGAGCGTAGCAAACAAACAACATACAGGTCCGCTCGAGAGCCTTTTCCAGACCTCTTGCTGCGCAGGGACGTCAGTGATGTTGCATCCTGTCCTGATTCGAGCTGAATACGGCAGCATGCACGGCAGAAGCAAGGTGTGGTCAGTTCAGAGCGGGACAATGCTCTCATGCAGACGCGTACACCAACAACGTTGTACTGGATGTCCAGTGTCTTCGAAGGCCGCAAAGGCTTGAACTGTGCTTGCGTCCCGTCAACCATAACAGTGACATGAGGTTTTCCAAGGGCCCCATCTTGTACGATGGTAAATCCCAGCCCAGACATTGAAGCGTCGGCTTGCCTCAAGAAAACGGGTGAATCGCTGCTGCACGATTTCACAATGAAATTCACATGCAACTCGTGTGAAGTTGAAGTGACATTTCAGCATGTGCGCGACGCATGCAGTGCCAGGAAGTGAAGACAATGAAAACAAAACAGGGACTTGTAACGATGACAAAGCCAAGCGTAGGGGTACACACCAAAATGCCGTTCGAAAACAGAGTTCGTGCTGGCAAAACTCAACAAGAAGTGCGCATACGGAAGCTTGGACATAAATCTGTGACGCGTGCCAACTCTAGGTCGTCTACGCCCTCCGGCTCCCGGCGCCAGCTCCACCAGCTCCACCTCGCGTCGCAGATGCCTTGGCCTCCTTGATAATGTCAGTCACATTGAGCTCAATGTGGTCAATGATGGCACGGTTCCGGTTCACCATGGCGGTGAACTCTGGACGGTCGATAAAGCCATCCCGGTTGATGTCTGCCTGCTCAAATGTGGAGTCCACCAGCTCATCAACCTGGGCAGAAGACAGCGGGACGTTGTTCTCGGAAAGGGCAGCAGTCAACAGCTTGCGGAGCTCAGACTTGTCGATTTTTCCGTCGCCGTTCAGATCGTAAATGTCAAAAGCAACTGCAGCAACCGAACCACCCGGTTGGTGAGAGTGCCAAAAGGGGGCGAAAGGATGCAACAAAAGGGAGTAGTCAGCCCAACGTACACGAAACCTTCATTGCAAATGTGCCTTTGGGGGACAGGATGGAGATACCACACGCAAACTCGGAAAAGTTGATGTATCCGTCGCCGTTCTCATCGAACAACACGAATACTCTGTCCACGAAGTATGAGGATTTACACCCCAATGCCCGTTGGAAATCTCTGAGAAACACATACAAGCATCGGTGTGTGAGAGAAAATGCAGTGGGATATCTGGCGAACTTGCGGCGCCGGAACGTACTCCCTGTTGATGAGCTCCGCAGTGGCGCCTTCGTCGGCCTCCTTGATCACACGGAACTGGTGGTACAAGGCCTTGATCTCATCAGCAGAGACTGAAAGAACACCACAACAAACATACATCAACAGTACTACCCATGAGAATCGCCGAGAAAAGCGAACGACAGTGATGCACAGCCAGCGCACATTTGGTCTTCTCTACAAGAGACTTGAGCTCTTTGGACTTCAGCTTGGTGCCCTTGTTGCCCATGGTTACAAGACTATGGAGCGGTACCTGGCGGTCGGAAATCCACTAACAATGTCGTTGATACGACTTATAAAGATTAACAACCGATTCGCCAACGGGCAGCTGGCTAGGTGGAGCACTGCTTCTCTCTGCGGTTACGACGATGATCAACACCGACAAAGCCAGCAGACTGCATCAAATGGCGAAAAAGTTCAAGAAAACGACAAGTAGGGTTTTATCACTAGAAAAAAATGTTATCCTCGACATGTTTCGGTATTTCACATCCCTGGTTGTTGTCAACTTGTTTGATGTTGTTGTCATGGCCGTGGCTGCACGGCACACCGAAGTGTGGTCATCGCTCGGTCCAGCCCCATCCAAGCTCATCTGAATGACTTTATGTATCTCTATTGTGTTTGAATGATGCTTGACACGTAGGCACTGCTTCTTCTTCAGTTTGTTCTGGTGCGCCTGCTTGCACTTCTCACGGCGCCGTTGCCTTACGATGGAAGTAAAGCTCGCCCTTGGTGCTGAGAAGTGGACGAAAGGGTTGCCTCTTTCGTATCCTCGTGTGGACTACGGTGGTGCCTTTCCGTTGGTCCTCCATGGCGCGGGAAGGGTAAGCACCTGCACCCTTGAGGGCAAGGCACGCAAGCGGGCGTCGAGCCTCGGAGTTCACTCCAAGGATGTACAGGCCTTTGCTGTGGCGCCGGGGGGCGAATACGCAGCAGGTGTCACCGCAGTTGGTCGACTGTTCGTGTGGTGTCTCACCGCGGATACAATTGTGTGGCTCCCGGCTCCCATCGACGACCAAGGGCGCTTTCCATCTCCAGTGGCCCCGTCCCGTAAGCGTGGGATATTCTCACGCAAGCAGCGACAGCACTACGTGCGTGCCGTGGACATTGCGGTGTCTGCTGCAGGGCGACGTGTGGCGGTGCAGGCAGACGATGGGAAGTGGTGGTTGTGGCTCGGGACCAGTGAGTGGCAGGTTGGCCGCTGGGTGGTTGTGCACCCGCCACGCGGTTCACGCATGTGGCGCAGCGAACGCGCGGGGACGGCGGCAGTGGTGGCCTCGCAGCGACCGTTGTGTGCGCAGTTTTGCGATGACCACTTGGCTGGGGCTCGGTTGCAGATTGTGCACGCTCGCGTGGACATGGGTTTGGGCCGTGCACATGCCGTCGGCGGTGCCGCACCGCAGTTGCACCTCGAGCAGTGGCACTTGCCCTTGGCTCGGGCTCGTGGCACACGTGCTTTTGGGCAACCCGTCGAAGAGTTTCCGGAGCCGGTGGTGATCGCGGCATCGCGTGACGATGCGCTAGATCTGCAGTTGTCGGTGCGAGGCACACAAGCCTCCATGCCCTCGCTGACCGGCTTCACAACCACTGCGGTTGTCGGGGATGTGGAGCACAGTGGGAAAGGCGTGGCAATTGTCGTGAACGTTTCTGCAACTGCAGAGGTGATGTTGGTGTTGTGGGCACCGTTTGGGGACTCTCATGGCGTCCCAGACCTTTCGAATAGTGCAGGCGCTTCGCAGCAGCAGCAGCAGCAGCAGCAGCGGCGGCAGCACCAGATGACCCCCGGCCACGGTGGCCACGGTCAGTTGCGCTTGTGTGCGATTGGAGCATTTGTCGCGCGTCATGGCCCCGCGACTGGCGTTCCTGTTGTCATTGATGCCGTACGGTGGATTGCTGACGGGCTGTTGCTTGCGGTGTTGCTGTCAAGTGGCCACTTGGCCATCGTGAATCGGTTTGGCATGCCCACACACCTCTGCCCGGACACCACCCTCGGACGTGTTGTTCGGTGGAAACCAACTCGTGGGGAGAGCGACTCGCGAGAGGTTCGCACACTGCGTGAGGCGGGCGTCTCCACCTCTGTTTTCTTTGTCCCCGTGTTTCCGGGCATTCTTGACCCCTCCAGCAAGTCTCGCACGAGCGCACATGGTGATGTGGCCCTGTCTCTGGCTCTCCACTCCAGCGGGCATCGTCTGGCGGTGTGTAGTGGGTGGCAAGTCATTGAGCTGTTGTTGCCGCCCTTGCTCGGGGTTCCGTTCTTCACTCCAGAGCTGGCTCTTGACGTGGTGCCCGAGTTGGCGTGGAGGCGCGAAGGTGGTGCCACTGGTGCAGGTGATGCGAATGAAGCAGCTTCCCACGCCATGTCTCGCCGGGCGAGGCAACAAACTGGAGCGCGCAGTGCGTCTGACCGCCATCGTCCCGCCACATCCGACGCTACTGGGGACATGGCCGACGGCAGCAAAGGTCTCGCTAGCACCGGAGAGCGTTGGTCCACGCTTCGTCGTCAAGCATCTGCCGCGGCTGTCGCCTCGTTTCTTCGACGTGCCAGCATCGACAGTAGCAATGTGGGCTCACAGTCGAACGAAACAGATGGCGCAGCTGGTGGGAAGTCAGAGGAGCATGCAGAAGGCCAACATCATAAGGCGCTAGAATGGCAGCTGTCCAGCGTCGACACCGGGGCAATCGCGTCCATTCATCACCATGAGCAAGGATACACTGCCAGCGCTACTGTACGTGACACGCCCCTCTTGGTAGGGTGTGTTGGACTATTGCTGACACTCTGTTGTGGTGCTGTTGTGCAGACCCAAGCAGAGGCTCGATCAGCGCTTTTGGCTGCCGTGCAAGCGATGTGTGGTGTTCTCATGGATGTCCCTGGGTTTGAAGTGGATGGGCTCTCACATGTGCCTGATAGAGTGATCGCAAGCGACTCCACGGTTGCGTTTTACCCCTCCTCACTCCCCTACGGCGCACTGGCGACCTGGGGGTTGCTATGTGCTCCTGAGGTTCCTTGGCGCTGTTTGGCGACACAGGTGTGTGCATGCCTCGTTCTACACAAATATGTTGTGGCGTGCACAACCATGTGCTGTTGAGTGATGACCTGCGTGCCGGTGTTGTGTGGGAACGTGTGTCACAGCCCGTTTTAGTTGCTGCTGTGAATCGTGCCATCGCTGCGATCGCAGAAGCGGGAGAGGAACACCCTGTAGCCACTGTGGCCAGCCACACGGGAGATTTGCCGCCGGCTGCAACACCGCTGCTGGCGTTTGTTCAGTCGCTGCACGTGCGTTTGATGTTGTTGATGTTTGCCTTCCCTTCAACACGGCTTGACGTTGTTCGCGTGGCACCGTTATGGTTGCCAACCCTGAAACTTGTGTCTGTCGGTGTGTGTGTCTTCTACAGCTTGCCCAATGGGGCGGTTCCTCCACCTCACTGGCAGAACCCTTCCTCGCCTTGGTTCGGGCAACAGCCAAGTCACTCGTCGCGCGCCACATGTGGCACGGCGCAGCGTTCCTTGTTTGCCACGCAGAGTCTGTGGCGCGTCGACGCTTTCAAGTGTCCACAACAAACACGTTGGCGCCACAGCCGCGGCTTGACGGGTTGTGGCTGTGGCTTGCTGTGGCAGCTCTGAGGCACTCTCCCGCCGGTCGTGCATGGGAGGCACAGATAGCCGCGGCTCGCAAGTCGGCGGCAGAACCGTATGGACCACCAGTGGCACCGCCGGTCGATTTAGTGGATCCCGTGGCATGCTTTGGTGCCGGTGTCATGGCCTTCTTGGAGGAACGGGGCTCCGCCCCTGACATGATCGGCATCACGGTGCGCCATGCGATGCTCGAACGCTGGCGACAGTTGCAAGCCATCCGTGATGGCCTGGCGGGTCGACGGGCATTGCCCCCTGCGCCACCCACCCCATTTGCAACACCATCTGGCGTCGGCGTCGGCGTCGGCGTGAGCGCCGGTGCGGGTGCGGGTGCGGGTGCGGGCATGGGCATGGTGGACGCGGGTGGCATTGGCGACGCGCGGTCACCAACCCGCAGCGGCGCGAGTGGTGCTGTGGCGGCGGCACGCAGGCGGGATGCATTGTGGCGCGGCCACGCCGGGTTTGGTGAGCAGCAGTTGGCGACGCTGCGATGTTGGTTTCGGCAAGCCGGCGGCGCGGCGCTGCCCGAGTTGGTGGTCGTGCACATGTTGGCACTGGACGTCGGCGCCGCGGTTGGGGCAGTGGAGGCAGCGCTGCTGGCGCACCACCCGGATTTCGCCTCCAGCATTCGGCCCCGCGCACGCGACGGGTCCACCGAGGGCAGTCGTGGCGGTGACAGGGGTGGCGACGGCCCGTCCACCGTCTTTCAGCCCCCGCCCTTGCCGAAACACACGGTGCCCTGGGAACCGGACGCCACCATGGGGCTGTTGGCACCACCCCCGCCGTCACACCTGGCTGGTTCTCCGCCCCCCGGTGCTTCTTCGTTGCAGCGTCAGGCCGTGGGACCGCGACCACCAGCTCCACCATCACGTGGTGGTGGTGATGGTGGTGGTGGTGGTGGTGGTGGTGTGGAGGTGACGACTGGCTCACACGGCGGTGACGCCCACCACCCAACAACAGAGGCGGGTGGTGCAGCCGTGGCGTCTCCTGCAGATGTCCAGGTCGCCGCCTCGCTCCTGTGTTCCGTCGCCGTGTCGTTTCTCACCGACGCCACCGCACCTGTGCTGATCCCCCACCCCTTTGCGTGCCGTCGCACCGCTGCGGCTCTGCGTGCTGGGGACACCCTTCCCTCGGCCGCAGCCGACAGGGAAGTGGCAGTGGGGTCTGTGGCAGGCACCTCCGTCGCTGCCCGCCGTCGTGTGTTGCGGGAGGCCGGGCGTCGAGCGTGTGTGATGATTGACCCCGCCCGATTGGCGCCCGCACTGCTCGCCACTGACGTGTGGCACCCCACCCGCGTCCTGCGCCTGCTCCTTTGTGCCGGCTGCCCCGTCCTTGCGTGTCGGCTGGCCCTGCAGCTGGCCCAACCCCGTCGATGCGAGAGCGAGATGGGCAGGGGCACGCGGCGCGCTGCGGGGGTCGCTGTCGCACAGCCCCCTCCTCCTCCTCCTCCTCCTCCTCCTCCTCCTCCTCCTCCTTCTTCTTCTTCTTCTTCTTCTTCTTGTCACCACCGCAGTGACTCTGCCGGCGGAATGGACCCCGTGACCGCCGCCACGACGCTTTGCTCCCTGTGGTTGGCGTCGTGTTCTGCGCTGCGCGCCCAGGCCGGAGGCGTGCTGTTTGACCCGTTGGTGCAGTACGGACAGGCGAACGGGCGTGGGTCCGGGTACGGGTACGGGTCGCGCGACGGGGCACCGTGCGCGCCGCCGCCGGGTCCGTCTGCTGCTGGTGCCCCGCGACAGTCGCCCCACCATCACTCCCCCCACCGCCTTGCGATGCGGCTGCGTCGCACGCTACGCAAGTTGGCACGGCTGGCGTTGGCCCGGTGTCAAGATGTGGAAGGGGGCTGCGCCTCCCCGCAGCATGCCGCGGCCCACGGTCGGAGTGCTGCACCGCGCTCTGACCCCACCCCCGCCGTGGTGCGCCTCATCACTGTCGCACGGCACGCGCTGCCCCAGGAGGCGTTCAAGAAGCTGTGTGAGGATGTGTTGGAGGATGCGGCACGGCGGTTGGCTGCCACGGTGTCTCGCCTGCCGCTGTTCCGACGGGACCCCTGTGTCGAGGCGAAGGCAGCCGCCATGCACCCCTCGCGAGCCCACTTCATGCTCCACGGGTTCGGCGGGGCTGCCGCACGGCGCCAGAAAGGGGCCGGCAGCGGTCGATACGCCGCGTGGGTGCCCCTACCGGTGCGGCACTCTGTGCGTGCCGCGTGTGCTGCCACCGCCACCGCAGGTTCCGAGGCGCCAGACGCGGAGGTCGACGTCGCGGGGCTCGCGTTGAGGCAGACCAGTGCGTCGGTCTCGCAGGGCGCTGCGGCGACCGTCGCTGCTGCTGCCACCACCACCCCCTCCGCGTATCAACCGACGTCGGAAGCCTTGCCTGGGTCACGACAGGCGCGTGCGTCGGACGGTGTGGCTGATGACGGCGCGCACGGTGATGGTGCCGGCAGCTCAAGCGAGGATTGGGGGAAGGTGGAGGCTGCTCTCGCCCGGTGGCCCATTCTTCATGACCTCACCATGGCGGTGCATCGCGGCGGAAACGATCCTGCGGTGCCGTTGACACAGTTCACGTCCCGCTTGACCGCCTTGGCTGCGGAGGAACGAGACTTGGAGGCTCGAGGCGTCGGCGTTGGCGTCGGATTGGACGCCGGCGCGACGGCCGCCGCTTCCGGTTCGACTTCCAGCCGGGCTGGCGAGTCAAGTGGGGACGGTGAGCCCCGGCAGGGCGAGCGCACAGCAGCAAAACGCACTGACATGAGCGGCGACAGTGGCGGTGGCGGTGGCGGTAGCGGTGGTGGTCGAGAGGGCCAGGGACGATCCTATGGCGCGGACGAGGGGGACAGAGCGCGGTCGACTGTGGGTGCTGGCAGCGCTGCGACGATTGCGGCGGCTGCCACTGCCATGTCGCTGCTTGTGTTTTGCGCGGGCGAAGTGGGTGTGTCGTTGGACCATGTTCTCCTGCGCTGCTCGACACACTCTCCGTTGGCTCGCTTGCCCTTTGCACCGACCACCCTCGCAGCAGCAACTGCATCTGACGACGAGCAGGATGCACCGGGAGAGTCGAAACACACAGGAGATGTGACGCCGACCACCACTCATACCATGAGCAGCCTGCTGCCGGCGGCACGTAGCATTGTCTTGTCACTGTGGCTGCTGCACGTGCGCGACGAAGCGTCGGCGTGGCTACAGCTCAGCCGCACCCCCGGCTTCCGTGCGCGTGTCTTTTCGGCCGCTGCGGTGGGCGTTGCTGAGGACAGCGCGAGCACGGAGACGAGCACCAAGCATGCGGGCCGTGTTGCGGCTTCGCGGTTGGTGGCTGCCGCTTGTCGACTGATGCTACTGTCCACCACCACCCATGCTGGGGAGTTAGTGAGTGTACTGGGCAGTGCCTTGGGCCTCGCGTGTGAGGCTGTGCATGTTGCACCCGCCACGTTTTGCTGGGGCTGCGCACATTACATGGGTGAAGCCTCTGGCGCGGCTGCGTCACTCACAACACTGGGCGACACTGCCGTCAATAGGAGGTTGCGCACGCTGCGAAATACGGCAATGAAGCAACCGTACGTTTGTGAATGGGGTGTTGTCTGCACTGACCCCCCCC
>Ga0213833_1000813_pt1 | contig 26029 bp, 28 predicted proteins | sample SWATP21_FD_160575 | JGI IMG/M metagenome (GOLD analysis project Ga0213833, IMG submission 160575) | Coastal seawater microbial communities from Marineland, Florida, United States - SWA TP2 #1 | ecosystem: Environmental > Aquatic > Marine > Coastal | place: USA: Florida | collected 2016-08-14 | reverse complement strand
CAGCGCCTTCCTTGTGATTCATCTTCCCTTCGCACTTGGTGGTCAAACATGAATCCCGAGCTGTTGGCATGTGTCGATGCCCTGTCCAGCCCCAATACGTCCGCCGAAGACAGAAGCCGCCACAAGAGCGTGCTTCTGTCCATTGTGCCTTCGCAAGTCCGGTTCACGGAGCTTTTGCGTGGGATGGGGACGTACTTGACGCATACAGAAACTCACATCCGTCGCTTGTCGACACTTTTGCTTGCTGACACACTGGCTTGCGCCAAGGGATTGAAGCTGACAGCGGCGGAGGCGACACATGTGTGCCAGTTTTTCTGCCGCCGCCTTGCGGACTATCCCAGCGTGGGACCATGCCTGAAGGCACTCACTGCGTTCGCGCGCCATCATGCAGATGTTTTGGAAGCAGAGTGCGCGCCAAGAGTGGCCAAGCAGGTCTTCAAAGCTGTGCACGTTCCTGCCATGGAACAACAGCTCCGCATGGCTGTGTTCCGGTTGTTCGAGTTGCTGATGTCCATTCCGAAGTACGAGGGGCGGATTCGCCAGTGCTGCTTCGTAACGGGCGATATCTCATCGTCTATGTGTGGTGGATAGGTACCGTGCTGCATTGGCCAATGAGGCGTCAGAGTTCACCACAGGTTTTGTCAACGCCATGGAGGGAGAGAAAGACCCTCGCTGCTTGCTTGCCTGTCTGCGCCTCGCCAGGCGTATCCTGGAAGACTTCGGACCACGCATTGATGTATTGGTGGAGGTTCGTTGCAAGGGTTGTATTGTGGAAACTGTGTGACCGGAACGGAGCGTTGACGAAGCACGCCCACCAGGATATATTCGATGTCACCAGCGTGTATTTCCCCATCACGTTCACACCACCGCCCAATGACCCTTACGGCATCTCCCAAGAAGACCTTTCGGCGGCTCTGTTGGGTGTCTTTCGTGGCTCGCCTGCCATGGCCGAGTTTGTGGTGCCTCTGGCTCTCGAGAAACTTCCCAGTTCCCTGATCAACGCCAAAATGGACGCTCTGGCGGTGATTCGGGACTGCGCGTTTGCGTTCGGTGTGGAAGGCATGGGGCCCTTCTTTGTTGATTTGGGAGAGGCTATCAAGGCAGAAATCGTGGGATCCGAAAGCAGGGAGGTGATCATTCAAGCGTTGGGGGCTGTGACAGAGCTGGCGTCCCTTGCGTCAACTGCCTGGGAAAGCACAGGGAGCAAGCTGGCGTGGGACCAGTTTGTGGTTCCCCTGTTGGACAATGCAATGGCTCAAATCCGTGCGGGGACTGCCACACTCCATGGTCGTGCCAGCTGCAAGGTGCTCCATGCCGTCGCGAAGTCGTCACCGCACAGCTTCGAAACCGTGCTTGCGCTTGGCATGCCCGTCTTGAAAGCGGCTGCGGAATCGTCCCAACCTTCGCAGCGCCAGGTGTCCATCTGCACACTTGTGTCGCTCCTTCAGGCTATTGACCCGTCGTTGGCGTACCCAGCGGGGCACCACCCACTTTGCGCGTACCTCGAAGACACACTCCAGCTGCTACGAGCCACTCTCAGACGCGGTGCTGTTGTGCTCCCCGCTGGCTCAGAGTTTCGCTGCAGCAGCGATTCGACTCCTGTGACATTCGCACGGTGCAAGGCCGTGGAGGGTCTTGGACTTCTGGCGGGAACAGTGAGCCCTCACCCACTTCTGCCACCTGACGTGGTGCGCGAGATCATCCAGAACGTCACCAACGTGCTTGGGTACGACGCCGACTGCCGTGTGCGTGAAGCTGCACTGAACAGCTTGGCCACCATGGCTGGTGGTCGCGCTGAGTACGCTGAAATGGTGATTGACATCACCATCCCGTTGCTAATGGAAGGTGTCCCAAAGGCAGAGGGCGTTGATGAGTTCGAGGATGTCACCTCAGCTGCGGGCGCGAAGGGAGGAGCTGCCGGCACCACCACCACCACCGCCCCTACTGACGCTGGTGCTACGACAGAGCTTGATGCTGGCGGTAGCAGTACTTCTGATTCCATTGTGGTGGGATCAGGCGCAGGAACTGGCGCTGGCGCGGGTTCTGACTTCTACACCGTCGCATCCAACGGCTGTTTGCGATCTGTGCGCGCATTGTGTCTCATCAAGTCCCTCAACGCTATTACAACCCTGTGCAGCGTCCCTTCTGTGTTTCAAGAGGTGGTACCCCAACTCATGCGCCGTGCAGTGGTCAACCGGCCATCCTTGAAAATGAAGTATGCTGTCATCTTCTCCGACTATTGGGATGGGAAGGTTGCACTGGAGGTCATGAAGGCGTTGGCCAACATTGTGGAGATGAACAAGGACAAGGTGGAGAACATGGACAGCTGCATCGGTGTGTGTTCGCCTCCCACGGGCGGTGCCCAAGCTGACATCATGAAGGGGTCGGCTCCGTGCTCGCTGAAGCTGATCCCGACGTTGTTGAATGTAACGGTTCATTCCACGTCGCCGGCAGCCGCACAGGCACAGGTTCGCTGCCCTAGCAACGCCTTGAACACCGCCGTTTGCGCCATCATGCGCACCGTGTCACAGCACTGCAGTGCTGCTCGCCAAGACATCCTGCGCGAAGGCGTCCAAGCGCTGTTTTTGGGGACGAACCCCATTCGCAACGAAAATGGTCGCGTTCTGTGCTTTCGCCAGGTGGCGTTCTTCAAACCGCTGGTGCCGTCCTCGTTGTCACGGCAGTTTACGCCCCTGAAGCTGCTCGCCGACGTGCTTGGCTCTGGTCGGCGTGGCGCGCCCATTGCGCGCTTTTCCGAGCTCCTCACGGAGCTGTTGAAGTTCATTTCGTGCCTATGCGGCGTCGACGGCCTGGGCGCACCGGCCGCCTCTGCTGCTGCGCGCGACCCAGAAGCGTTGAAGCGCTACGGCGGTGACATGTCCTCCGTCGCACAACGAGCCTGGCCCGCGTTCGAAACGTTGGATCAGCGCATCACGGCGGAGCATGATGCTTGCGTGGACGCGGCCAAGGTTCTCGGAGCTCTGCTCAATCGTCAGCCCCGCGGCGCTGAAATGGAGGTTGCCTTCAACGCCGTGGCAGCGACGTTTGACAACCTGCTTCGCAGCGCTGCCTCTGATCTCCCCAATGCGTTGGCTTGTAACGCAGTGGAAGCATTTGTGTGGTGCGTTGTGTCGTATTGTTGTGTTGTCGTGTTGTTGTGTTGTTGTGCTGTGTGGCGTGTGCATGCCTTCGAGTGGTGCGCTGCGATGCCTGGTTGCGCGCCCACGTCACTGTTGCTTTTGTTGTGGGTCTTTGCTTCTTTTCTTGTTTTCGTCTTTTCTCTCAGGGTGCTGAAGGGCTTGGCAGTGCGATGGTACCCGGGAACCAACCGATTGCTGCGCAAGCTTTGTGAAATCGTCACCCCTGCTGTGGGCAGTCGCTTGGCCGCAAACCACATGCTGCTGCAATGCGCAGCAGAGGGATTTGGAACCCTTGTTAGCGAGCACTGGATTTTCGCACGTGACTGTGGAGCGACTGTGAGCGTACGTTTGACGTTGGCTTGTTTCGGAGGCCTTGCACCATGGGGGGGGGGCGAGCTCCTGACCATGTGTCTTTCTGTGCACAGCGGTTGCACCGACAGCGCACGTTTGCGCTCTGCCTTCCGTTGCTTTCCACACCACACGACGGGGCGTCCACTCCCCAGCCGTGGCAGCTTCTGGCTGTGTGTTCAATTGTCCCAGAGGTGCCGTCCTCACTCATGCTTCAAGAGATGGACACCGTGCTCCCTCTCATTCTCCTCGCGTTGCGAGAGCCGAGTGTTACCTCTGCCGCACTTGCGACGTTTGAGGTGAGTACGGTCATCGTGCCCGTCATGGCAGCTGGCACTTCTTGACGCGTTGGTTGTGCCTGCTCCTCTGCAGATGCTTGTTCGGCTGGCAGTGAACAGTGTGGCGCCCCACCTTCCCATGGTGGCGCCGTTGCTTGTGAAGCTCAGCAGGCCCAAGGAATCTGTTCCGCCCATTGTTCGTGCCCGTGCCATTGACTGTTTGCGGTGCCTTACCCAACTTCCATATCACAAACTCCACCCGTTCAAGGACACGGTTGTCAAGGGCTTGGTGCCTGCCCTCGACGACCCTCGTCGTCCTGTTCGTCGCCGTGCTGTATGCTGTCGCAACGATTGGTAAGTTGCTAAGATGTCAGTTGTCGCTGGCTTAAGCCGTCCGCGCCACTGTCATCTAATTTGTGCTCCTGCTGCTTTGCTGTTCCAGGATGACTCTGTCTTCGTAGTTGGAGTCGCTTTTTTCTTTGATTTACTAGTTTCGAAAATACGTGATCCATGATCGTAGCAACAACTTACGTTATGTGGCGGGAGTGGTGGCGGGAGTGGTGGCGGGAGTGGTGGCGGAAGCTGTTGTGATTGGGCGCCATGGCCGCTCCAGCTGCCTCTGTTGGCCTTACATCCTCTGCACCTGATAGTGATGGGACGACGCAAGCCCGAGGATTCACGGCGGACAGGCTAGACGCTGACCTCAAAGCTGCGCTGGCGCTCTTTCCTCAACAGCCGCAGCAAGCATTTGATAGCGCCAAAGAAGCGCTGTTCAACGGCGCTTCTCCCATCCCGATGGTACGTTTGTGGATAGCAGCGTGCTTATGTGTATCGACGATTTCAACCTGCTGTGACGTTCCTTCCGCACGGCCCCGTGCAGGATGTCGGTGCAGACGGCTGGTTTAGCTACGCGGATCACATCCGGGACGCGAACTCCAGCGGCCGAAATGCTGCGGCCTTCGTTCATATTAAGCAGCAGTTTGTGCGGTTGCTTCAAACAGCTGCTGGTAGACTTCTCAACGTGCACCTCTACCTTCATGATGCCTTTGAGGGCACACGCAAGGGCGAGTGGACAGGCGACTCCGTGTCTCTTGCCAGCTTGGGAGACACCCGTGCAAGTGGAGAGGCTGAAGCCAAGGAAGCTGGTCACGCTGTTGGTGCAGCCGACACGTTGGAACGGTTTGGTGGAAGTACGTAGGCATGTGGGTCACCCCCGGCATTGTGCTCACTGGTGGGTGTGTTCCCTTCGCTTTGCCCCAGTTGCTCGCTTGCGGTCTGTGCTGCTCGGGTTGGAACATGTGGGCGCATCTGGGCTTCAACGAGCTCTTCAGCCCATTGCGCATGAATTATCTGAGCTGGTAGGTTCGGCCTCAGGTTTTCTTCCCGGTACAAAGCACTCACAACGAGTCTGCAGGTGTACCCGGAGCAACACCAACCCCTTTTCGAGCGGTTCAACCATGCCCAACGGTTCCACGAAACGTTGGCCTCCTTGCAGCGACAGCTAGTGACACCTAGCCCCGAGCACCACAATTCCACCCCTTCGAAGCAGCAGCTTGCCGCGTATCTGGAACGCAGTCTCATGGGGCAAGCTGTTCACCAAATTCGAACCACGCTGTTGGTGTGGGAGATTCGTACAGAGTACGAAGCTGAGAGGGGGCGTCGTTCGATCAATCAAGTGTCTGACAGTTGACTATGATTGTCAACAGCATGTCACAGTCTACCATCCGTACCCTAGATGCGTACCAACGTGCGACGGCCCGGGTTGAAGAGGCAAAGCATGACATCGAAGGCCTGCAAGTACGGCACATGGTGTTGTGGAGTGTAGCCAGGACAAGTGTTCACATACGGTGCAACGCAACAGAGTCGCGCGGAAACGCAACGCAGGCTTGCAGAGAAGGCGCAAGGCACTGTACAAAGAATATGCCAGAAGGGCAAGCAAAAAGTTGATGAGAGATGGGAAACTGTAAGTGGTTCACAGCATGATCGATATGTCGGATGTTTTGACCTTGTTGGTTCCAGTCCGAGAAGCTTTATTCTCTCCGCCTCACGGCGATGACAAAACAAAATGCACTTCTTGACACGGTCAAGACGAGCGCAGAAGTCATCGTGAATCTGGAGGTGCGTAGCATGTCGTGTTACAACTCGTGTAACTCAATCCTGACGCCTCACGACTTGCGCTCACAGGGAAGACACATGGACACGTTTGGATGTGGCATCATCCCACTGCCCAAGAGCGGCGCACGACGGCTTCTCCACATTGTTTGCACTCTCCTTGTATTCACGTCGTTTTTTGTTGCGTTCGCAATGTTGAATGCAGCGACGTAGCAACTTGCATCGGCGAGAGTCCGATGTAACGAATACATGTTTTTCGATTCTCAGTGTGGGACCGTTTCGTGCTCGCTGCTGTGACGGCTGCTTGTCCCAACAACCCTCCGTACTGAAGCAGCTGCTCATGAAGGTCTGCGGTCATGGATAGTCATGCACCTCGCATGTCTTATCGAGCAGACTTGACAGCGAACAGGCTGATCACCGCTAGACAGGTGGATCATGCCCAAGCAATTCACAAACAAAAGCTGGTGCGGATCGCACGTCGGAAACGTCAGTTCAAGGCATATGAACCCCCAAATCGACATTTGAGACAGAACCTCAAGCGCAAACAGCTGGAAGCAGGTTGGTCACGTTCTGGCAGTCTAGTGCGGGTGGTGCGTAACCTTCTGGAACTGGTGTGACAGAAAGGAAGGAGCGCATTCACCGCGAAAACACGAGGCTGTTTGTCAAGATGTCCAACATCATGATCAAGGGAACAATGCACGAGACACGTGGCGATTCCACGAGCCCAGGAAGAAGTCTCAACTATGAGACTCGACGACGGGAACTAGTTCGGATTGCTCAAGAGAATACGGTAGGCTGGTGCGCCATTCTGCGTGCACGTGACCGTCTTGACAAGAACCACAACCTGGCCGTGTTCTTGTCACCATGCCGTGCGCAGGCGTTGCTCGCACGACTTGCCGAGCAAAAGTCCGTGTACAACCGAACAAGCTTGCTTCAGCAGACAGGGGAACTTGAGGCAGCCTCGTCGAGCCTGTCGCACTTTCCAACCCTCCACAAAAAGAAGGCGCACCGACGATCTCGTGCCCAAACCTGTGCACCTCGCAAGCACCGAAAGAGGCGCCGATCACGCAACTCTGCCACCAAATCCTCCACGGTGAAGTCAACACCAAGCCTTGCGTTCCGTGTTCGAGATGGGTCTGGGGTGGTCTCGCAGCATTCCCCCCGTGCAGGCTTCTCACCGACGGCGCACGCGCGGCCGGCGTCTGCAGCGCGCAAGCGGCAAGCAAAGCGCGAACGGCGGCACAAGACAGCGACGCATGCTGGAAGAACTCCATCTCCGACTTCGCGGCGATCTCCAGCCAGGCGCTCCCCTTTGGTTCCCGTCAAGGTGCGGTGGGCACGGATTTCTGTTGCTGCTGCAGCCATGCCAGCGTGTGCATGTGCCAGTGCACACCAGTGTGCCATGCGCGCTGTTTGCCATCAGTGGCTAATCTAATCATGTTTGACCGACATGCTCCAGCTCATGACGGACACATCCAAACCCCTTGGCCCCCCTCCTAAACGATCACACACCCCGTACCGATTACCACATTCAGCGCCAGGGGCCCGGTCAGCAGCGAAGCCCCGAAGCAAAGAGCGAATGCGCATGGCTTCCCCCGGGAATGTGGTTCGTCGACGTTCCACTACCGGCGGCGCAGAAGACCTACTCATGGCGAAACCCGCTTCAACAGCACGAGAAATTGAGGCGGAAAACATTCGAGCCCAGCTGCTTCACCCCGTCCGACGTATCCGGTCACGTTGCGGATCAGAGCTCGACTCTGCCCATGTTGCGGGTATCGGCACAGCAGGTCGAACGGTGATGACAGGTGGCGTGCGGGACAGCTCACACCGCCGTCGATCCAACACCACCGCGACACCATCACGACGCTCTAGTCGCCCCAGATCGACCCTTTCTCAAAGACACCGTGCTCACCCTCGTGCACAACGTTCCGGAACAACACCAGCGCGCCAACGACATCCACCGCCACCTGTACGCCAAGGATCGTTGCGCCAGAGAATGCAAGTGGAGGAAGAGCCGTCTCCACCCCCCTCCCCTCCGACAACGTGGGGAGCATCACCCATGGTGCTGCCTCAGATTTCCCGTGCAGACCCCATGGCTGAGGATCGGCAACGGCGTGGGAGTGCTTCAACAGGAGGTAGCTCCGAGGCGCCGCGACCAGTGAGTGTGGGCGCCATACGTTCGTCTGCCAAAAACGCCGTGCGTGAAAAATCGGCCGCAGCCTTCGCGTCACAGCCACACGCTGTGGCCAGCCCGTCAAGTGCAACGGAAGCACCTCATCAGCGTGCACCAGACACTGGAAAAGATGACGACACAGAATCAAGTTCTTTGCCAGCACAGCGCACCACCAACTTCCGCCTGGGGCGTCCAGTGGATGTGTCTTGCGGGGATGAGCGGACCAGTGAGCCCCGGGGGGATGGCTACTCTAGTGGCACGCCGGAAACCAGCACCCCAACTCAGGACGGGGCGTCTAAGCCACGTTTGGCTAGCGAAAGCACGCGGCCGACGCCGAACGCTCTGGCAAGATCGCCGTCGGTGACGCCGTCCTCGAGCACGCCAGCGATTGCAGACAAAACTGTGGGTGAAAGAGCATTGGCCGACGAACCTCACGCCAGCGATCCCGGTCGTTCGAGCGCAGACACGGCACCATCCCCAAGCGAGGTTCACACGAGTCCTTTTATCATGGGTCGACCCGTTTCTCGCCTTCCGACAGGCACGGATACAAGTGGCACCTCCTGTGCGGCGGATGTTCCTGCAAGAACCTTGCCGGTAGCTGATGATGTTGTTGTCTCCGTTTCTGTGCCTGATGAAGCGTCTTTCCCGACCAAGGACACGGTGGGCGACAGCGCGGAAGGGCAGGGGTCTGCAGCGCCTACAAGTCGCAAGCCTGAGTATCTTGTGGCACGCGGTGACAGCGATGGGAGCACGGAAGCTTCAGGTCAGGACAAAATAAAACAGGAAGGAACAAGTGCTGAACTCGGACGCGATGCTTCCGCTTACAGTGAGGCTCCTTCCTCACGGTCTGTCCACGAAGCACTTGAGAAGCCCGCAGGAGGACGTCACATTGTTGACCGCCCGGAAGACAGTGATGTGGCTGGCGCCATGAACGCACACATGGAAGCAGCTGTCGGCGCTATTCCACAAGAGAAGGCCAACACGTCCGTGCAACCGGCGCACCACAACGCCTCTGGATCGACAACGCTGTCGCCACCGGGTCAGCCACAACAGGCAGCTGACGTTCCCCTGGACCGTTCAGAGTCCGCATACAGTACATGGTCTCAACAGCCCGACTCTGGCACCAGTCCAGCTGCCATGGTGGCTGCAGGCACGGAGCAACACGCGGATGGGACAGCACAAACGTCGCACACCAGTGCCGACCTTGACGCAAAGCCGCCAGCATCGACAACAGCACCACAGGAAGACGAGAGCGCTGTTGCCCTGGGGCGGTCCGTATCTGCCTACAGTGAGTGGTCTCAACAAGGTTCACACGTGGATGCAATTGACACCGCGGCACAGCTTCCATCCCAGTCAGAGGGTGCTACTTTGGCACCTTCCGTGTCGGCATACAGTGAGTGGTCTGACATGGCATCAAGCAGCACGCTTGCCCTCTCGGACACGACCACGAACGTTGCCTCTGCCAAGCTTCCTGTTATGTCCGTGCCAGCCGAAGTGGTGGAGCAGTCCGACGACGAGTATGAAGACGAGTACGAGGATGAGTATGAGGACGAGTTCGACAACTCTTTTCACTAGTTGCGGAGCAGCTGCAAACAAGAACACCACAAGCTGGAGATAGAACAATGATAAAACGTGTGAACTAGACTCGATAGTGGTAGTTGTCCCCGGGATTGCGCTCAATGTCTGGCGGGAAGTCAACGCGCTTGTCAGCGAAGTAGTCGGTGCGATGCGGGCCCTCCGCCGCCTTGTTGTAGGTGAGGAAGATCATGCGGCGAGTGTTGGGAGACAGGTTGGGGAAGGACCGATGAGGCACAAAAGAGTCGAACACAATGATATCGCCTGGCTTGCATGGGACAGACACATAGGGCAAGTCAATCTCCTCAATCGGCTTCCACTCCTGGCCAAGCAGGCCGTCCTTGTGGTATCCTCCAGCGACCTCCAAGCACCCATTCTCCGCAGTGGCTTCATCAATGCAGACTCCGATGGAGATGAACCAATTAACATATTTTCCCCAGCCAGCCTGGTGATCCTGGTGCGCCGCGAAACCATCGGCACCAGGGAGCTTGAAGTTGATCTTCTCTTTGAACAGAATGACGTCTTCGGCGATCAGGTCTGACACAAATTCAATCAGGCGATTGGGCGGGTCCATGAACATACGCTTGATACCCATGTTGCGGTGCGCAAAGTCCTCAGTACGACGCAAAATGCGGCCCTGGCCCTGAAGTCCTTGCTCAAAGTACATCATCTGTCCCCCGACTTGCTCTTCTGCGTTCTGCACCTCCTCCACATAGGACTGAAGCTCGGCCATTTCCTCAGGTGAGTAGAATTGAGGGATCTTCAAGTAACCATTGCGCTCATAGAACACATGGTAGTCCAGCGGCTCCCCGACATTGCCTTCTGCGTCAACCTGTGCCTCACATCCTTCGCACGGCGGGATGCCCTCTGCAACACCAGACACGTTCCACACTTTTCAGCGGCAGCATTTGCGACAACACGCCTCAAAACCAGTACGAACCCAATGAGGCTCCACATGACACAACATATGTCGCAATAATGCCTATCAGCAGGAGAGTGACCTTCATGATGGCGCTGTGGGGGAGCAAAGGGGGGCACGCGTCAGGTTGACGTGTGCAATGCGTGGTCCACGTGGAAGCAATCCCCCGGGATCAATGCAAAATTCATTTTTGAAATTATTTTCCAATCGAAATATGAAACTTGCACCATCAAGCATGACAAGTTGCAACCGCCGCTGTGACAAGCTTCCAGCAGCCAGTGTCTCGACGCCTGGTGCACGATCTGCTTTCTCTTGTGCAACAATGGCAGGGTAATTGAAGCATTCGCATTTGTTGAGGGGCTGTACCAGCAGTGTCATGTCGTCTCCTTACGCCGACGCGATGTGGGGTGGGGGATTGCGAAAACGACCGCGGGACGGTCGTTCCTCCGGTCACAGGCGTGTGGAGTTCGGTACAAGGCGCAGTCGTCGTGGTATGCCACTGTCTCGTGAAGCAGTGTCTGGCCTAGTGTCGAAGTTGCGATCGGCGGCGTATACTGCACATGGGGTGGACTTGGAGAAACTGTTTCGTCGCATTGATCGTGACCGCTCTGGCACGGTGGAGTTTGAAGAGTTTCGCAACGCCGTCCGCAAGGAAGCACGCGTGTCTGTGGAGGATGTTTCAGATGAGGATTTGTTGGATTTGTTTGAGGCTGCTGACGGTGATGGCAACGGTGCACTGGATGTGGAGGAGTTCGTGGAGTTTCTCAGCAAAGACAGCAGTGGCAGTGTCGGTCGAACAAGTGTGGGTGGCAAGAGTCGTGGCACACCTGCCTCGGTGGCGTCGTCAGGTCGAAGGGCATGGGGCGTGAGACGCAGTCGTCGTGGCATGCCGCTGTCTCGTGAGGCAGTGTCTGGCCTTGTGTCAAAGTTGCGATCTGCAGCATACACGGCTCATGGGATGGACTTGGAGAAGCTGTTTCGTCGCATTGATCGTGACCGCTCTGGCACGGTGGAGTTTGAAGAGTTTCGCAACGCCGTCCGCAAGGAAGCACGCGTGTCTGTGGAGGATGTTTCAGATGAGGATTTGTTGGATTTGTTTGAGGCTGCTGACGGTGATGGCAACGGTGCACTGGATGTGGAGGAGTTCGTGGAGTTTCTCAGCAAAGACAGCAGTGGCAGTGTCGGTCGAACAAGTGTGGGTGGCAAGAGTCGTGGCACACCTGCCTCGGTGGCGTCGTCAGGTCGAAGGGCATGGGGCGTGAGACGCAGTCGTCGTGGCATGCCGCTGTCTCGTGAGGCAGTGTCTGGCCTTGTGTCAAAGTTGCGATCTGCAGCATACACGGCTCATGGGATGGACTTGGAGAAGCTGTTTCGTCGCATTGATCGTGACCGCTCTGGCACGGTGGAGTTTGAAGAGTTTCGCAACGCTGTCCGCAAGGAAGCACGCGTGTCTGTGGAGGATGTTTCAGATGAGGATTTGTTGGATTTGTTTGAGGCTGCTGACGGTGATGGCAACGGTGCACTGGATGTGGAGGAGTTCGTGGAGTTTCTCGGCAAAGACAGCAGTGGCAGCCGTGTGGCAACCCAGACTCCTCCAACACGTGGGCGGAGGCAAAGTCAGCGCGCCTCAAACCCCCCAACATTGGACGAAGCTCGCTCGCGTTTTCGCGCTGCAGCAATTCTTGCTGGTGTGGACGTTCTGACCGGCGCGCTTGTTGACCGAGCGGGTCCCAGTGGTCTGCTTGACATTGTTGGCTTGTCGCACGTTGTGCGTGTGAAAGGAGGGATGTCCAGCAAGCAGCTCTCAGCTTCTGTTCTGGATGTGCTACTTGCCAATGCAGCCTCAAACACAGGTAGCAGACACTCGGCAGACGTTTCTGTGCTGGTCAATTGGGCACAGGGCCGTGATGTGGCCACGGGTGGCCATGTCCACGATGCAGCTGCCACGACAGGACAAGTTCCAGCTGCACGGGCAACGCCGCCGGTTGTGCCGCAAGTGGTATCGGAACAGCCGTTGCCACACACAACACAACCCTTGTCTCCGTTCGTTGTCTCACCTACGCAGCTTGACCCAACATTTCATGCCAGCCAAGAAGTGGAGTACGTGCTGGAGATCACGTCATTGGTCGTACCTGGCTCCGGCCCTGTGCCCCATCCGAAGAGCTTGACTCAAGGCGTGGAGTTTGGGGCCACGCCCCTTCACGACACGCCCAACGCGTTTGCAGCTTTTAGCCCGACGACTCAATCATCAACTCGCCCGTCTCCTGATGGATCGGGTCATGGAGGAACCAAGGCGCGACATCGACGTCGGTCCCGGATGTCGACTGCCGAACGCCTGCAGCGCTGGGAGGAAGCCCGAAAAGTTCGCATCGAGCAGCAACGACTCGCCTCTTCCCAGGACGGTGAAAACTTCGCGGAGTGCACATTTCGTCCCAAACTGGTCCGTTTGTACCCACCGGTGCTGTTGGTTGAGTGTTTCAATCGTGCATTGGGGTTGCCATGCTGACAACGAACGTTGCGTGGTCGCAGGTGGCCCATCTTCGCAAGAGGAGCGGTGCTCGGCCGAAGCGCCAGAATGGTGGAGGCGCTGATGTTGTGGAACGGCTGGCTGAATGGGCGCGCCGCCGTGATCAGAGGTTGAATCGGCACCAAGAAGCGAAGCAAGCAGCCGCTGCCCAGTTTTCCTTCCGCCCGCAGATCACAGCCATTGGTCGCCACAGGTGCACTGCCGCAGTGTGTACTTCCGTCAGCAGTGTCGGTGCGTCACCTTTTCTGTGCGTGTTTTGTGTCCAGTCCTGGCAAGACACACCCTCGGAAACGACGCCCGCAGCGCCATCGGGTTCCAGATCCGATTGTCACTGGCCGGTCGCCCACCACCAGAGACGCAGTTGCGCGTGGCGTGTCGAATTTCTTGGCCAGACAGCGCAAGTCTCGTGTTGCGACACACTCGAAGTTGCCAGGGCACGGGTAGATGGGTCGTGTTTGTTGCTCTTGAAGTTGGTTGTTTGTTTGGCGCACGGTTGGGGTGTGGGTGGAGGTTGGTGGCGAGGGAGAGCCTGCGAGCCTGAGTTGCGTTCAGACTTGTGCGTCATGTACAGTTTGTGGACACGGAAGGTGAAACACGTGCCACCTCATAAAAAGAACGTTAAAAAAGTGTGCACGTTCTCAACTCACACTCTGTGTGGTGTCCCTGTGCGGATCTCAATTCCGTCCACATTCCCCCTCAGCTGGGCTGCTGCCTTGGGAAGTGGGACGTGAAGTCGATCATTCTTGGGTATCCGACGCGTTGCAGCGCCAGCACCACCCGCTAACCTCTGCAATCGTGCTCAATGCCACGTCACTCAACGGTGCCCAACGCACGGGCCGGCAGCCGCACCGCGGCTCTGCCAGCTGACCGTCAATCCAGTTCCCACCAGCCCGCCAACCAGGAGGCTGTGTGCGTAGAACCCATGTCCCCGACCTGCTCCGGTGGTGGGTCGCCTGTTGAAGGCTGCGACGCTTCGCCGCCGGTCCCTCGTGAAGTCCGCAAAGCCGTCCAACCCAACAACCTACACAGCCGACGTGCACAAAGTCTTGCACACTCCACCCGGGCACAACGCGCACGACGCCACAGTCCAACAGGTGCCCCCCTTGAGGTTTGTGATAAAACCTATGGCAATGGTGAGGCCAGCCAGCCGCGACGTCCGGCCACGACCACGACCCAGCACACACGAAGGGCGACGGCTGTGCCAACGGAATCTGCTAGGACCAGGCTGCCTGGCACCACTAGCAAAGCTGAGAGCAGCGCCATCCACCCAGAACGGGAAACACTGGCAAAACGACCCGGTGCGCGGTCCACAAGAGTGAAAGCCAGCCCATTCAAGGGTGTGACACGTGCCGGACAGCGGTGGCGGTGCAAAATATTCTACAACGGGCGCTCCGTCAATGTCGGCCACTTCAACGCCGACCGCATGGCTGCAATGGCGTACGACATCGCAGCTTGGGAGCTAGGTGTCGCCAATAGGCGCTCACTCAACTTCAGTCTTGAAGTTCTGAAGGAACAAGCCCCCGCTTCCCTGTTTGCACACGTCAAGAAAGTTGCCGCGCGAGTGGTTGGAGAGTGCGCCACACGGGCCATCCCTGCCAGGATCACGCCTGTGGCCACGCGTGGAGCGACCGGAGCCAGGGCTGATCTAGGACATGTCGCGCGTCATCAGCACACCGACTCAGCCTGTGAGTCTGCGGTGGAGCCGAGCGCGCAAGGCGCAGCAAGTGGGGATCCGGACGGGCTTGCCATGCTGTCCCGCGCTTGCTTTGGACCCCAAGCCCCGCGCCGCTTGTTGTTGCTCCCGCCCGACGCTGGAGCCAGCAGATCCAAGCGAAGGCGCTCTTGGGATGTCTCTGATCACCGGACTTCCGGGTCAGAAACCAGTTTGGTCTCACCAGCGTCCAGGCCAAGGCTCATGCTGAATGTGCAGGTTCCAGTGATGCGTTGCGGTGCCCTGCACCCGCAATTCACTCCCCAAAGGGTCACGTCCTTGGTGCATGCACAAAACCAACCACGACTGGGCCATCCCCCGATCACGTCCGCTCAAATCAATGCGACCCTGCGAGTTCCTGATGCGGTCAGCATGAATCACATGATCGCATCTTCGACCAGCCCGGGGTGTGGAGTTTATGCTCCAAGCATTGGTATCTGTGGTGCACCCAGCGTGCCCTTTATGTCACAGCAGCTTTTGTTGGCCCCAGGGTTGTTTGGAGCGAATCGTGTGAGGCTTGGTGTGCCGAATTTGTTTCGACAGGCTGTCTTACCACCTGCAGCTGTCCTACCGCTCATGTTTAGCGTTCCCGCGGGTTTCCGGACATCAATGGGTCGGGAAGGGTTGGGCTGAGGTGAAACATGTGGATGCACCATGCTTCCTGAATCGACGGCTGTTGTCGGTGAAGTGGGGCAAAATCGTCGCGTTTGTCATCTGTGCGTGAGCTAAGCGAGCTGTGTACTTCTTCTTTCTGTGTGCTTGCTCCGCGCTTGCTCCTTTCGGTGTGTCAAAGGGTTGCGCCGTAGTGCGGAGGTGGTTGTCGTAGTCTAGCAGATGTCCCTCGAGGTGTACTCGTTGAATACCTCGACATTGTCTTCACTCACTCGCACGCACCCTCACTACATATGAAAGGCGCGACTTGGGCCTTGTGGAGTCATCGCCGCGCATGTAGCGACTAAATGTCACGTCAGTTTCTACAGTGTCCGGTATTTCTTGTCTTGCTCTTGCTGCGCACTGGACAAGCAAGACACAGTCGTGCGGCGTGGTTGCAGAGGGAGCTTCCCCGATTGGTGTAGAACAGTGACAGTGTTGCTCAGAGATGCAACGTGATTCTGTTTGCTATTGAGGTGCAACCAAGAAGACATGGTGTAGACGTTTCGCGTGGTGCAACGTCAACGAGACGTCACTTGTCATGGCGAGTGCCACGGACATTGAAGCATGCGGCGACCCGGCACCTGCTAGTGTTGTTATGTCTGACGCATTGTTGGAGCAGTATCGATTGGATCGCAACAATCGCAGGGCACCCGCAGTGTTTGCCCACCACCCGCAACAGCTGACACAAGTAATCATCGTCGGGGATCAAATCGGAGTTGATGTGGTTCATCACCCAGAAGTACGTAGCACACCTGCGACACAGAAGCGAGACAAGAGCTTGACTCAACTTATTGCTTTGGCTTGGGCCTGGTGTCTCTATTGGTAATTCTGTTGGTGTTGCACAGGAGGCGTGGATGGTGGAAGAGAGACTGGCTGCCCCACTGCCGGGCGACTGGGTGGAGTGCTACGATGAGCAAGGGAGTCGATACTACCACTGCAACGGGTACGTGGTGGGACCGAACCGCCAGCCATGCTCGCATACCTTCCACCAGATGTGGGCAGGAGGAGCAGCCGTGGGGACACGTGGTCACAGGGTCTTATGCGCGTGCAGGCAAAGCTCTTGGGAAAACCCGTTGAACGACATTTACCGCGAGGAAGTGGCTCGGTGGCGAGATGCCGACAACCAAGACAAGCTGGCGAAAGAAAAAGCAAAGGCTCAAAAGAAACAAGCACGCCTCAACCGGGAGAAGGCACGTGCTCGGATTCGCGCCAGGTTCGTACGATGCCGCATTTCGTCGTGTGGTGGATGGTGGTCGACTTGGTCTGCTTGCGTGTACCCGCAGAAAAGGTTGGCCTCCCAAGAAACCCATGGGTGAAGTGCGTCGAAAGTCAAATCTTGCCCGGGTTCGTGCAAGGGGTTGCTTGCCACATGTAGCAGCAAGCTACCAGATCAGCCACCTCATAACGTTGCTCCACTGGCGGGTGCAGGCAAAGAAGTCCATGAGACGCCTAGTGACAACCTTGGGCAGCATGTCACGCGGGCTGGTTGCTGCACTGCAAGACCACAAACAGCCTGAAAGCTCAGACACTGCCAACCCGACCTTTCCAGATGGAAAGGAACCGTCAGGACCCCGGGCAGAAATGCGTGCTCCCGACGGATCGTTGGATTGGGAGTACCCCGTGTACACACCACAGCACTTGGATGTGCTGGTGGAGCGATTGGGCATAGGTACGTGTTTTGTCTGGTTGCAACATTTGGGCTGTTGGACCCGAGCTGGGGCGACCAGACAGGCGTGTGCATGTGCATGTGCATGTGCGTGTGCATAACGGGTAGCCCGTGCCGTGTATCACTGTACCACTTGCTCAGATCCGAATCGACACCCATCGATGCTGTGGAATGTGGGCTGGTACATGGACTTGTCCACGCCCACGGCAGCACTGCCTTCTGGATGGGTAACCTACCACGATGCCGACGGTATGACATACTACGTGGAGAGTGATACCGGGGTGCGTGTGTGGGAACAGTGACTCGTCCGCTGTGCAATCGGTTGTGCGCACTGTTGTCTGCTCTGACGATGAGACGTTGGTGCTGTCCTCAGACGCAAACATACCAACACCCCATGGCCACTGTGATTCGGCAACATGTTTTGAAGGCCTGCTCCGTCCCCGGTGGCGGGCGTGGCGTCCCAAGTGACAGGGTTCGTGCTGTGTATGTGTCCTGTCATGCCGTGCTGTGTTCTCAGTCGTGGAAACTTGTCGTTTCTTGCCGGGGTACCATTTCGCCGTGTGTTGTTGATGTGAAATTGACAGTGGTGGGCACTAGCGGACAAGCCACAGAAGAGCATTGTGTGAGTGCTGGTGCGGTGGTGTCACAAAGAACGGGTGGTGTGCGCTGGACATGTGCGGCCATGGTCCGCTAGCGTAGCGCTCGTCGTCTCTAACTCGGCATGCGCGCGCGTGTGTGTGCGTGGAATGTTTGGGTGTGCGTGCGTGTACTGCCGAACAGGTATTATGACGTTGCCACCCGCACACTACGGGCCAGTCCCCCCGATCTCAGCCAGATATCCGCCGTGTGCATCCAACGTGTTGCCCGTGGACGACTGGCTCGCATTCAAGCCATGAAAATCCGCGAAATAGAGCTCCGCAAAACGTGCGTGGTGACCATCGGGGGTGGCGTGGGTGTGCACATGTCTGCCCTGTGCGAGTATGTGTGTGCTACACTGTGCGGGAATGCACTGCCCGAGAAACATGCCTGACACCGCATACTGTGCGCAACGCTCTATCCAGACCCGCACAACGATTACTTGACGCAGAACGCCGCCACATGGAGCGTCTACGAAAGAAAGAGGAGGCTATTCGTAAGAGGGATAGATGTGGTATGGAGCAAGCGGAAAAGGAGCAACGCGGTTGTGGTGACAAGTTTTGGGGCCTCGAGATTGTGGAACTTCGACGGGTGCGGACTGTTTTGTTTTGCTTCGTGTTTTTGTTTTGTTTTTGGCTTGCCTTTGTGTTCCTTGGGCTGCGTTCAAGCTGCCACGGGCGTGAAAGCACCCACTGACCGCGTTGCTACTGTGCTGGATACGTGTTCAGCTGCGAGCAAAGGCACAGTCATCCCGGAGAAAGCTGAAAGTTGCCTCACATGTTGCACAGGAAGCTCGAAGGGCCATTCGCCTGGCTGAGGAATTGAAAGAACGCGAAGCGTTGGCTCGCGTACGTTGTGTGGGTGCAGAGTTGTGTGTTCGTATCACGTGTTGTGCGTCGTGAATTGTTGGTGTCCCGTGCACTGCTGCCGCTGTGCTCAACAACGCTGGCGCTCCATTCTGTCGTCGTCATACTTTGGTTGCCCCAGCGTCTGCGACAAGAGCTTGAAGTGGTTGCTCACGAGCGACACGCGCAAGAGTTGCTTGAATTGCGCCGCATGCAGGCTGCTGAAGACGAGCAACGAAGCTTCGATGACAAGTTCTTTGGTCTCGACATGTTTCAGTTGCAACAGCAGCGAGCACAGCAGTGCGTGTGGTGCGCGTGGTTGTGCCTAGCGCACGTGCCATGTGCGGTGGATGGTTGTCATGCGGTCATGAAGTGGTCCCATGGGAAGGCGTGTACTGTGTTGTTGTTTGCTCATACACCCATGCTGTGTCACTGTTGTGTGTGGGATGGTGCACAGACTAGAGTTGGAGCTCATGTTGGCAGAGGACGCCTTGTCACATCGCTTTCGTGAAAGCACAAAGTTTTCAGCGTGGGCCCGCCTGGCTCGTGAACGTCGCAACCTCATGCGTGTGTTCGAAGACCGCGCTGAAGACTTGGCACGGGAGGAGTACTTGAACACGTTCTGGCGTGCCCCCGTTTCCACACTTGTGATGGACTACCCGTGGCCCACGAAGCAACAAGAGCGGGCATCACAGCCACGTGGCCACCGACGATCGACCAGACCCAGCGAGTTGCTACGTGACTTGCACAACTGTGTGCAAGAGGAGCTGGAGGAAGGCAGTGGAGAGTCTGCCGTGTACGCGCAGTCTGACACTTCCTCTGTCCGTAAACACCGTGGGTTGACCTCCACCAACCCCGCTGACATCATCTCGGAATCCAAAACGGGATCTCCCCAGCGCCTGCATACACGACGCAAGATTTTCCACGAACTCAATGCTATGCGCACTCAGGTACGTGTGTTGCTGCTGCTCTGCTTGACTGGATGTGTGGTGCGGGTTCCGTCCCTTTCTGTCGCCACCCTACCGTCTCACTTGTGCCACGTGGATGCAACCCCGCACCTTGCGCAGGGCAAGCGTGCCCCGTTGCTCATCAAGCACGAGAAACGAAGCGCGTACGTCCGTCATCCACGCGGACAATCTGCCGCGGCAGGCGGTTCTGCCCAAGAGCTCCGTCGCCAGCAGTCCCTCACCGTCCGAAGTGCGTCCGCTGCAACGCTTCTCGGCTCTGCCTCGGTCCTTCCGTCTCCGGCTGCCTCGGCTTTGGCTTCGGCGTCGCCGTCGCCGTTCCCGGCACCATCTGCACACCCAACCGAGGCACCGCCCCGTGCCCGCCGTCGCAAGAGCGCCAACGCCGCTCTTCGGCGTCGTGACGCACAGGTGCAGCGTCCCACGTCGTCGGTCAGCGCGGGTGTCGCTGTTCATCGGCAGCGTGGCGGTCAGAGGAAGCCCCGTGATCGGCGTGTGGCATCGGCCCATGGTCCACGAAGGCAATCTGCGGTTACGTCCCAGCGGCAAATTCGACGTCAAAGTCAAATTCAACGTCAAAGTCAGACAGCCAGGCAACGAAGTCAAAGACGACGTCAAAGTGGGCTGTCCCACACCTCCTGGCTAAACCTGGACGCGGCCACGTGGGTGGGTGCTGGCGCTTTTGACACCGGAAAGGCCGCAGAGGCGCTGTTTTCACCGACCGCACCGGCACCGGGCTCGCCATCCGCCGCTGTGGACATGCGGTTCGGTGTGACACCCATGGCAGTCACGCACACTCAACAGCGTCGTCCGTGGGAGGATTCTGGCATCATTGCGGCATCGTCGTCACCTCGCTCGTCTCGGCGTGGCAGTGGCGGTGGCGGCGGCGGTGTGCTAGGTCAAAAAAACGCAGGCACACTGGCCGGTGAGTGGGCGCCGGTGCCAGAAGTGGACGTGTCCACGGCGCATGCGTTGGCGGCACGGTCTGGATTCACTCCGACCCATGAGGAAGAGGAGGAAGGTGCCGATGGGAACACGAGTGAATCTGGACGTGAAGTTCAAGGTGTGCGTGATGGCGGCACTTCTGTGCCAGGCGAGACGGCACACGGTAACCATGGCCAGGTGGGTGATGCCACCATCGAAGACCCAGCCGATGATGCTGCTTCTGCCTCGGACGCCATGTCGCAGTGGCAAGGCGACGGCTCAGACGCAGCGGATGCAGCATGCTTTGTGACACCGTCCAAGCTTCCACCAGCGTCACCAATGGCAAGCGGACGGACGCCACAGCAGACGAGTGGGGACCGTGCACCGGGTGCATCAAACCGTCGCCCTTCTCAGCTGTCCCACAACTCACGCGCGTCATCCTCGCGAACATCAGTGTCGTCGATTCGAGGCAACCACTTCGGAAGCCGGTCCCATCGCCGACCCCTCACGGACTACAGCCTGTCCTACATCTTCACCAACCTCACCAAGTCCAAAGTGGACTCTGGGTTGGTGCCCCACAGCCGCCGACCCGGCAGTGCAGGGCCATCCACCCGCCCCCCGCCGTCACACTCTGCCAAGCGCACGTCCAATGCGCGCACCGGCAACAAGCGACGTGTACAGAGCGCCATGGGCACCCGGTCTGGCCCACGAGCCAGCCTTCCTCCCCACTTGCGCACCCGGTCCCGGTCTCGGTCCCATGCGCATGTCCACGACCGCCACACACGGCGTGGTGAGTATCGACGAAGCGGTAGTAGAAGCGGCAGTAGAAGCGGGAGTAGCAGGGGCAGCAAGGACAGGTTGCGGGGTCATTCCCGTCCGCACAAAGACGGCCGGCCTTCCACTGCCCCTGCGGGGTACCGGCATGATGTCGCTGTCGCAGCAGACCAGCAGGCGACAGCCAGCGGTGGAGGAGCAGCGGGTGGTGGGGGACTGGTTGCTCGACGAGCAAGTGACGGCCACGCCAACCGTCCGGGTGCCCGTCGTGGTACGGCACACTCTCTTGCATGTACGTTGCGTGTTGCTGTGATGCCGCGCATGTTTTGAGCGCATGCACGCGTGCGGTGATTTGGTGTTTTGAAATGTTGTGTCCCGCGTGTTTGGTGGGCTGCTTGTGCATGCACACATGCAGTCACTAACTTGGTTGCGTTGCGTTGCTACTCCCCACGGTGCGTTTCCAGTGTCCCAAATCACAGTGGGGAGGCAGAAGGCTTTCATGCGTGGAGACCCCTACCAGGTCCTGCGGAACCCAACTCACACGCCATCCCGTGCATTCGTCGCCGCTTCACCCCACCACCACGCCCACTCCCACGCCCACCTCACGGCGCAGTCAGAGGCCCTGTGGCCGGTGCCCGTCGGTGAAATCCGCACGACGGCCAGCGTCACGCCTCGTGGCTACGTGTTGGTTGCCGTCCCGCCTGAGAAGGTGGCACGTGCGCAGGCCCGTCGCCGTGCTGCCAAGGCCACGAAGAAGGCTGCGCCACAGACTGGCGGGAGGCTTGGGAATGGAAAGGGAACGGGAATGGGCGCTGCGACAGAGTTGCCGGCGTCGCCAAGGGCATCTGATGGCGTGGGCGAAGAGCCGCGAAGCGCCCTGCCACTGTACATGCGTCGCATGTACGCTGCAGTGTTCCGTGGTGCAGTCATGTATCTGTTCCCTTCGGAGAAGGCTTGCCGTGCGTTCTTTCGGGGCTCCACTTCGGAGGACCAAGCGTGCGGGTACCTGGACCTGGAAGGTGTTGTGAGCATGCGCCGCACTCGCATTGAGATACCCATGCGGTCATACCGGCCAGCCAGCAGTGGCATGAACTCTGAGGAGCAAGCAGGCGATGGAGGGGGCGTCGACGGCACGGCGACATCGACCACGCGTCTTGTAGATAGTGATGGGCACGGTGGAGGAGACTCATCCCATCAACCCCGTCCACAATCCGCCACCTCGGCTCGGACCTCGAACAGTGGCGTGTCCATGCAGTCGGAGGACGCCATGCGTGCAATCGCCCTTCCCACCTCATTCGAAGGCATTGAGATGTCCACGCCACACCAAACATGGACGTTCTTTCCAGACTGGCGCCCCCTTCGTGACGAAGCCATTGAGAAGGTGCGTTCCGAAATGAGAAGCGCGCAGCATGGTTAGGGTTGTGTGCAAGGGTTGTGTGCTGAACACAGCCCAGAGGTGTCGTGGTGTTCACCACTTGCGTGTTCCTTGCTCTGTGTTGCTGTTGCTGTTTCCTTGCAGACGAGGGTGGCACAGGAATCGCTGTATGATGCCGAAGACAAACTGCTTGCCAAACACGAGGACGCCATGCACAAGGCTGAAGCGCTGCGTCGTGCGCTGAAGAAGGGCCCAAACCATCAAATGGAAACCGCAGCTGCTGCCGCACAAGCGCAAATGAAGCTGCTGCAACACAAAGTGGACAGGCTCCAGGCGGAAGTCGATGCGGGTATCGATGCAGTGCGGCAGGTTGCCCCCCGAACCACCGAGGTGTGGTGGCAAGCTTTGCACGGTGCGTGTGTCCAGAGGAACAACCGGCTACAACAGGTGACGCACGATGCTGCCTTGTCTCACGAGCCTCAGTCCGTGGATGTCATGTCATTATCGGTGCGCAGTTGTGTGGAAATTGCAAACACATTGCGCAGCGTTGGACTCACCAACTGGGTTTGGTTCTGCGCGTGGTTTCATTTCACGTGCCTAACCACCACAGCCCACTTGTTTGCGGGCGTTGTGGGCCGTGTGCCAGTCCAAGACACGTTCGTGGCTCGTGCCAGCCACCGAAATGGAGCTGGTGGAGCAGCTTCAGAAGCGGAGCGTTGCGGCTATTCTGTACATGTCAGCCGTGTCTCCAACCTCTCGTAGTGACAATGCCACCGCAGCGAACACCAGGGCAGAGGGTGCCCAGAGACAAGGCCTAGCGACGGGGCGGGTGTTGGAGGTGAAAGGACGCGGCTCGTACGGGTACATTCGCCCGGACGATAGGACAGGAGACTTGGAGATTTACTTTGCCATGACAGATGCTAGCGAACAGGTGCGGCTGGTGTGGAGTGGATGCGCTGGACGCTGCATGTGGAATGCTTCGCTGCTGTTGGTTCACACCGTTTCGTTCGTGATGTCTGTTTCGTTCATGAACAGCTTCATGTAGGAGATGAGGTGTCGTTTGACACCGTGCCAGACACCCGCAGTGCCAAGTCCGGAGACCTCCGTGCAGTGAGGGTGAAGCTGAGACGACGTGACGTGTACACCAAGACCGACTCGTGGACCCATGCTTTTGTCAGTCGCTCGAAGCTACCCACGCCGCTGGAAATCATCATTCGTGGCATCCACCCAAGACTGCAGCGCTCCCGTAGCCGACCACAATCCGCAATCTCCAGTCGCCCAGCTTCAGCTGGGCCGCAGCGAAGTGAAGGCGACGACACCTCCATCTCCGACGCACTGTAGCTCGGCTGTCGTTCTCCCCCACGCCGGCATGGTTTTTGTGCGGATGGATTGATGTGGTGTTGGTGACAACCGCACAACAAATCACAAAACGAAGGTGTACTTTTTCACTTGAGAACATGAATGAGCAAATACACAAGCACTTGCAATGTGCTCGAAAGAGATCTCGCCCGGCGCTGGCCGGGTGGCAACTTACTGCGCGGTCTGCAACATAGCTGCTTGCGCTAACGGATGCAGAGCTGGCTGACTCGGCACCACACAACACACCAACCAAACACACAACATACTGCACGCTACGGACACACGACCGGTCCACAGTGCGATAGATGCAACACCCCTTCCTTCAAGACGGAGAGAAATGACGAAGGACGTGCAACAGCTAGTATGCACGCGCGCGACAAGTTGGGCAAGTGGGATGCTGGGGAAGCCAACGTTGGATGCAGGCAGGATGAAACCGATGCCCACACGCCCGCATCTGATCAACTGCCTCGCCATCGTCGAAGTCGTCCAGACAAATCAAACACTCGTCGCCCATGCCACTTCCGGCAGTGCTCCCCAACGCGTCAGGGCTTCGATACCACACACGTTTGGTGGCCGCCTTGGCTGCATCGCCATCAGACAACACGCCCCCTGTTCGGATACCACCCCCACGACGAGGAGGGGTGGGTGCTCGAGCTTGCGGAGGGTTGCCATCGTCAGCAGCGTCAACGTCGCCATCGCGTGCGCCGCCGGCACCATGCTCCTCCCTATGCCTGAGCCATCGACGGCGCAAAGATTCTCGCTGTTGTTCAACGCGACGCCGCCGTCGTCGCTGACCCTGCTGTTGCCGCTGTCGCCGCTGGCGCCGCTGTTGCTGTTGTTGCTGTTGTTGCTGCTGTTGTGGTCGGGGCGCTCGTCGACGTTCCTGGCGTTGCCAGTGCGGCGCACCCGCACCCGCACCCGCACCCGCACCTGCCCCGGCAGCACCACGCACTGGAACCTCATCCCACGGGTACATGCCAGGGAACGCGTTTGCCACGTTCACCACGCGCGTGCCGGCGTTGACTTGAAACCCGCCGGCACGGGCATGACCATCAGGCCCGAAGCCCGCAGCTTCCGCACCACGACCAGCATGCATATCTTCACCACCCGCCGCAGCATGCACCAGGGGTGTGGGCGCCGCATCCTGCAGCTGCTGCGCCAAGCGCCGGTCCTCCTCTTCTTGGAGGGCCCGCGCCGCGGCTTCACCACGCCGGGCCGCAGTCGCCGCATCCTCTGCCTCCTGCAACGCTCGCGCAAAGTCGGCGTCCCGGTCAAGCGTCGAGCGCCGCCCATGTCGCACCCGCCCCTGTGCCCCGTGAGCTCCGTGAGGCGCATGTGCCCCATGCGGCGAGCGTCGGTTCGGTGACACCACCTCGGGTGCGCCGCCGCGTGCTTGGCGATGAGGTGCTCGCGCGTGCTGCGGCTGTGGTGGCATGGGGGACACCAGCGCAGCTTCCTCTCCAGCCTCCGAGTTGTCGCTGCCGGCACGCGGCCGACGTGGATGCCGTGGATGTCGCTGTCGCACACGACGGCGTGTCCCCGTGTCGGCGTCGGCATCGGCGTCGGCGTGGTGTGGAGGAGGGTGTTCTGTCGGAGGGGTGTTCGGGTCGTCACCGCTCCCCACCATGTCTACATTCACATCCGCGCCCGTCACGACTCGACCGGCGCGTGCAGCCACAGCAGTGGCACCGCGGCGACCGTTGTGGCGTCGCCTCCTTAAGGCCGCCAACTGCGCCCCCACGCTCTGTACGTGGTGGTGGTCCTCCACGTCATTGTCGTCCTGGGCCTGGTCCCGACGGTTGGCAAGGCACCGTGTGCCACTCCGGCCAGCGTCACGATCAGCGCCACGACCAGCGCCACGACGAACAGCAGCTTCCCTGCCTGTCATGCCCCTGCCTGTCGTGCCCCTGCCCGTTCTAGCCCCGGCACCAGCACCGGCACCAGCACCGGCACCAGCACCGGCACCGGCACCGGCACCGGCACCTGCGGCTGCGCCTGCACCAGCACCAGCACCAGCAGCACCAGCACCAGCACCAGCACCAGCACCA
>Ga0213833_1000811_pt1 | contig 26032 bp, 25 predicted proteins | sample SWATP21_FD_160575 | JGI IMG/M metagenome (GOLD analysis project Ga0213833, IMG submission 160575) | Coastal seawater microbial communities from Marineland, Florida, United States - SWA TP2 #1 | ecosystem: Environmental > Aquatic > Marine > Coastal | place: USA: Florida | collected 2016-08-14 | reverse complement strand
CAGCAGGCTCCGGAATTCCCCGTGGGAGGCTGCGCTGCAGGCGAATCAGCTGTCTTCCTGCTCAATGGGCTCGGCATCTTCCGCCGCCGCCAGCCACACATCCAGCTGCTCCCTGAGTTCCTCCAGCCCCGTGCCCTTTAGCGCCGAAAACAACTGTGCCTGCGCCTGGCCGCCATAGGAAAGTAATTGCTTCCTTACTTTCAGAAGCTCGGTTTTTGCGGCGCCGCTGCTCATCTTGTCGGCCTTGGTCAGCAAGATCCGCACGGGCATTTCACTTTCGATTGCCCAGGCCAGCATGGTGCTGTCAAAAGCGCCCAGCGGCCGGCGGATGTCCATCAGCAGTACCAGACCGCGCAGGCATTGACGCTGACGCAGGTATTCTTCGAGGTGCTTTTCCCATTTGCGTTTGACCTCGGGCGGAACTTTGGCAAAACCGTAGCCGGGCAAATCAACCAGACGCTGCTGCTCGCCCAGCTCAAAAAAGTTGATTTGCTGGGTGCGGCCCGGCGTCTTGCTGGTGCGCGCCAGCTTTTTGTTTTCGGTGAGGCGGTTGATGGCGCTGGATTTGCCTGCGTTCGAGCGACCGGCAAAGGCAACCTCTGCCCCCTGATCTGCCGGGCACTCCCGCAAGGAGGGCGCGCTGATGGTAAAGCGGGCGCGGCGGTAGCTGATGGCAGGAATGTCATCCATGGCGGGTGGGCCTCTCAAGTGGATAGTCGTTACTTAAAGGGGTATAGTGCTAGCCCCGTGCGGGTGGTGCTAAGGGATGGCCTCAGCCCGTTGGCTTTGTGTATAATGCCGCAGTTTTTTTTCGCGGTCATCCAGACTCCGAAAATTCCGCAAGATTGTCCAGCGCTTAGGGTCACACGAGAAAACACAGATGAATAGAATTCTTGCCGCTGTAGCTTTGTCCGCATTGTTTGCGTCGTTCGCTTCGGCAGACGCTGTAGAAGACAGTTACAACAAAACCTGCGCCATCTGTCACGCCGCCGGGGCTGCCGGTGCGCCGAAAACGGGTGACGAAAAAGTCTGGAAGCAGCGTATCGAAGAGAAAGGCATGGATACACTGGTGAAAAATGCGAACAAGGGCATCAATGCCATGCCGCCCAAGGGCATGTGCTTTGATTGCAGCGACGAGGATTTCAAAGCGCTGATTGAGTATATGGCCAAGCCGCGCTGAAATTTTCCGTAAGATTCTTGAATTAGGTACTGAGTAAAAACGATGAAAAAAACATTGCTGGTAATGCTGACCTCCATGGCGTTGAGCGCTTCAGCCCTGGCTGCTGATGCCGCCGCCGGAAAAGCGAAGGCCCAGGCCTGCGCGGCCTGTCACGGTGCTGACGGCAATAGCGCCGCTCCAAGCTTTCCCAAACTGGCCGGCCAGAACGCGCGCTACCTCGTCAAGCAAATGGAAGACATCAAGTCAGGCCTGCGGTCTGTACCCACTATGGCGGGACAGCTCGACGCCATGAGCGAGCAGGATCTGGAGAACATTGCTGCCTATTACGCGAAGCAAAAAGGCAGCGTCGGTCAGGCTGACCCTGAACTGGTTCAGCGCGGCCAGGATATTTATCGTGGCGGCATCAGTGACCGTGGTATTCCGGCCTGCACCGGCTGTCATTCGCCCACGGGTAAAGGCAATGCCTCGGCAGGCTTCCCTGCCCTGTCCGGCCAGCACGCGGCCTACACCGAAGCCCAGCTCAAATCATTCCGCGCTGCCGCTGACGGTGACAGTAGCGGCCGCATGAATGACGGCGACGAGACAAAAACCATGCGCACCATCGCCTTTGCCCTGAGCGATCGCGAAATCAAGGCGCTGGCGAGTTATATCCAGGGCCTTCACTGATAGCGCGGGTGAATTTGGCGAAGGCGGCTGATGCCGCCTTTTTTGTCTCTGCAATGAATTGCAAGCCGAGCTTTGCGCGGGAACTGAAACGCGCCACAATACTCTGATTATCACGACACATTTATACGATAACAAACCACCAGGAGACTGAAATGCTGAAGCGCCGATGGTTGATGGCCAGTCTATTTGCACTGCTGATGCCCGTTGTGGCCTGCGCGGAATCGACAGGCGAATATCGCGAGGGTGAACACTATGTCCGTCTCGATACGCCTGTTCGCACAGTAAATCCGAATAAAGTCGAAGTTACCGAGGTCTTCTGGTACGGCTGCTCACACTGCTTTCACTTTGAGCCGATGGTGCATGCCTGGGCCGAGCAGCAAGACGACCACGTGGTATTTGTGCAATCACCCGCCATGTGGAATGCAGTGATGAAAACCCATGCGCAGGCGTTCTACACGGCCAAAGCGTTAGGGGTGCTTGATAAGCTGCACCAGCCGATATTTGACGCGATCAACCTTGAGCGCAATATGCTGCGCAACGAGAAAAGTCTGGCCGAGTTGTTTGCCAAGTTTGGTGTCGCCGAAGACAAATTTCGCAAAGTGTTCAACTCCTTTTCGGTCAACAGCCAGGTTCAGCAAGCCGATGCGCGCGCCCGCGGTTACGGTATTTCCGGCACGCCGGAAATGGTCGTGAATGGCAAGTTTCGTGTGAGCACGCGCACCGCAGGCGGGCAGCGTGAAATGCTGAAAGTGGTTGAGTATCTTGTTGAGCAAGAGCGCAAAAACACACTTTAAAAGGTAACCCATTTGTCTCTTGCAACGGATTCGGCGCCGGCCTGGATGGCCGACGCTTTGGCGCACTCCCCTGCTTCCAACGAGATTTCCGTCGACGGTTGCCCCATCCATTACTTAAGCTGGAACGCTGACGATCGTCACAAGCCTGGCGTCCTGTTGGTGCATGGCTTCTGCGCCCACGCCCACTGGTGGGATTTTGTTGCGCCCGCCCTGCTCGATCACTATCGCGTGTTCGCCATTGATTTGAGTGGCATGGGCGATAGTGGCCATCGCGAACAGTACCGGATCAGTACCTATTGCCGGGAGATTGCCGCCGTTATTGATGCCGCGGATATCGCCCCAGCGACCGTGGTCGCGCACAGCTTTGGTGGCCTGATGAGTATTCAGGCGATCTACCGCAACCCTGCCAAGGTGAGTGCGGGCGTTATTATTGATTCGAGAATCAATTTCCCCCGCGCTGGTGAAGAATCCGCCCCGCCGGCACGTGGTGCCAGTGAGCAGCGTCCCAAGCGCATTTATCCCGATTTCGAGCAGGCGTTGGCGAGGTTTCGGCTGATACCGCCGGAAAATTCAGCGGAGCCGGCGGTCTTTGACTATGTGGGGCGCCTGTCGCTGCGCCCCGCTTCCGAAGGCTGGGTGTGGAAGTTTGACGATCGCATTACCTTCAGCCTCGACTATACCGAAATCAGCGAAGCTGAAATGCTGAGAAAAATAGACTGCCCGATGGCATTTATCTACGGCGAGCACAGCGTGGTGGCGCCCAGAGATGTCGCCGAGAAAACCGTGGGCTATATGAACCGCGGGCGCCCTGCTCTTTGTGTGCCGGGCGCTCACCACCATGTGTTGCTGGACAAGCCGCTGGCATTGCGCGAGCTCCTGTGTGAGCTGATTCCGAGCCTGCACGCCGAGGGGGCAGATTCGAAGTCTGGCTGAAATGACTATATTTTTGCAGAAAGCGACAGTCGGGTAGAGCATGGATTGGCAACAGGTACTGGCCGGCAGTCTAAAGGCCGATAGCGAACAGTTTGGGATTCAGTCACCGGCGGTGGAATGGCTGGGTTTCCCGCGCCTCCAAGCCTACGGCGACAGCTGGGTTGAGGCCTACTGGGATATTGAGCCACGCACCCTGAACAGTCGTGGCACCATCTTTGGCGGCTATTACGGAGTGCTGGCGGATGGCCTGCTGGCGTTGGCGACCATGACCGCTTTGCAGGACAACGAGCACTTTGTTACCAGCGATCTACGCATCAGCTTTTTCCGCGCCGCAAGCACCGGACGAGTGCGCATGCGCGCCGAGGTCACCAACCGCAGCCGCAGTTTACTGCATGTGGAAGGGGATTTTCGCGATGAGTCAGGGCAGCTGCTGGCGAAAGCAACTGCCGTACAAAGCATCCGTATTGCCGAGTGACGGGGCCTGGCCTCAGGCCGGCGTTGCCTCGGACAATCCGGCGGCCTGCTCAGCCAATTCGATGGCCTTGGCGCAGGCGCGGTTATCAAACAGGCGCTCACGCCAGCCGATGGAATTGAAGGGTTGCCAGCGTTCCGGGCGGCATTTCAGACGATCTGCCAGCAAGTAGAGTACTACCGGGTTGTGGGTAAGTCCGACATGGCTGCCGGGCACGCGAATATTCTCGCTCCGGGGCTGCTTTTCATCCAGGCAGTAATGCCAGTGCACCACGCCATCGCTCTCTGTGAAGATGCCGGTAAAAGGGACGGGCGGGGTCGACTGCCACAGCTCCGGGTTGTCCAGCATCGGGTCGGTGGCGCCGCCATTAAGCAGCATAAAAATACGGCCGACGGCGCTCTGAACGCCTTCTGATTCCACGGCGGGAATACCAAAGGGCGAACCCAGCGTAATTACCTGACGAACATGCTCGCTGTTCATGTTGGCGAGTGCGCGGGCATATAAACCGCCCAGACTCCAGCCAATAATGGTGATCTTTTGCTGGCGTTGCAGCACAATCTCTTTCAGGCGCTTTTGCAATTGCTCCAGCTTGCTCTGGTGCAGGCCGGTGTTCAGGCCCAGTCCCCAGGGGTGGGGGTCATAACCGAGCTTGCTCAGGGAGTTGCGCAGCGTGGAGGTAAACGCATCGCTGGTCAGAAAGGCGGGTATGACCAGAATCGGATGGCCGTCGCCCTGAGGCAAAAAGCGGTGCAGCGGTTTGGATGAGAAATGGGCAAGAGCTTCAATGGCAACCCGGCTTTCCAATACGGTGTGCAGGGTGCGGGGCTTTTTGTCGAGCATCGCGTGTTACTCCTTGTAACGGCCGCCACTAAGTGGGGGCGTTTGCAGTCAAAAGTATCGGTTCGTTACAGAATTTGCAAAAGTATTACGGTCCTGAAACAGTTAATTCGCGCACAAAAGTCGTGCGCAGCCAGCGCTTGCCTGTCTATCAATTTGTTTTTATTGGTATTTATTGGCGGCTAAGTATTTTCCGTAGGTCTTATAAAATACCAGGGGGAGTTCAACAAATTGCGCCAAAATGAAGCTCAATGGTCGCAGTGGCTGGCAGATGGATGCACCACGATTGTGCTGGTTGATCACGAAGGCGAGGCGGCCGCCTATCGGCAGCAGATTGCTGATCAGCAAGGCGATGCCGCCTACCTTGAGTGGGTGCGGGTATTGCCCAAGGCGCAGTGGCTGGTAGAGCTCTGGGATAGCAGCTTTCCCGCCAGGCAGGTGTTGCGGCCGGTGCAGCTGCTGGTGTTGGCTGAGCAGTGTGTCGAAAACAGCAAGGTATTGCCTGATTCCGTCATCGGGGTGCAGGGTATAGCGCAGCGTTTTGTTGATGCCTTCGAACTTGCCGAACGCTACGGACTGGAAATGTCCACCGATATTGATAGCACCGGCACGGGCGAGCAGCAGGCCTTTTTGCTCTGGCAGGAGCAGCTGCGGGCCACCCTCCGGGCGCAGAATTTGCTCAGCGCGGGCCAACTTGCCGGTGCCTTGCTTGAGAGCCTGCAGGCGAAAGCGCTGGAGTTGCCTGCCCGACTGGTGCTCAGCCATGCTCTGGAGATCAGCCCGCCGGAGCAGCAATTGTTGTCGGCGGTGGCCGAATGCGCAGTGGAGTGCCTGCAACTGCCAGCCTTTGAAAACCGGGGGGAGTCGCAGCTTCAGCAGTTCTGTGCGGCGGATTTTAACAGTGAAGTGCAGGGCGCTGCGGCCTGGGCCGCAGCGCAGCTCAACGGCAACAGCCCGCGGCAGATCGCCATGGTTGCGCCGGATATTCGCCCTTATGAGGAAGCGCTGCGCCGGGCCCTTGAGCGTGAGCTTTATCCATATAGCCTCTTTCCTGACCAGGCTCCCGGCCAGCAACTGGCTGAGCCCTGGCGCATTGGCAGTGGCCGCCTTGCCAGCTACCCGGTAGTTGCCGCCGCGCTCGACCTGCTGCTGGTATCAGGTACAGACGTAGCACTGGAGTTGTTGAGCCGTGTGTTGCGCAGCCCATTCACGGCTGACGCCCAGGGGCAGAAGGCAGCACGGGCGCAGCTCGATGTGCGCCTGCGCGAAAACCTGCAAAATCGTAGCAGCATCAGCCGCGTGTTACGCGAGGCAGACTATGCGGGCTTTGAAGACGCCATTGCCTTTATGGCGGATTTCCAGCGCCAGACGGACACCAATCCGCGCAGGGCACTGCCGTCGCAGTGGGTGCAGTACTTTGACCGGGAGCTGCTGGCCGCTGGCTGGCCTAACCGCGAAGCGGGGGACCCCGTGCTCGACCAGTGCCGGCAAGGCTTTAGTCAGGTGATGGACACCCTGCGGGCACTGGATCGGCAGTTGGGGCAAATCAATCGTGGCGCTGCGCTGCGCTGGTTGCAGCATGTATTGCAAAGCAAGCGCTTTGAGCTGAAGCGGGATCAGGCACCGCCTTTGCAGATCCTCACTCTTGAAGACGCAAGGGGCCAAGTGTTCGATGGGGTGTGGATACTCGGTCTCAGTGATAACGCTTTGCCGGTGCCCGTTGAGCCCTCGCCCTTTTTGCTGCGCGAGCAATTACTGGCTGCGCATGTGCCGCGTGCCGACCACAGTGATGCCCTGCGACGTGACAAGCAGTTATTGCAGGAGACAATGCAGTCCGCTCCCGAGTGCGTCGTTTCTCTGTCCCGGCAGAACAGTGACGGCGTCCCGCAGTCCGCTTGCGCGCTGCTGAGCTGGGACTACCCGCAGTGGGCGCCTCTGCAAAACGGCCTTGGATACAACGCATCTGTGGAGCTGGCCCTGCCAAAACAGGATGGAGTGCGCCCGGTGTCCAGCAGCGAAACCCAGGGCTTGCGTGGTGGCACAGGTCTGTTCAAGGCCTACGCGGTGAGTCCGTTCTTTGCATTTCTGAAATACCGTCTGGGTTTGCAGGCCATGCCCGCGCCTGTAGAGGGGCTTGAGCCGCGCCGGCAGGGCGCTTGGGTTCACGCCACACTGGAAGTGTTTTGGCGTGAACTCAAGAGCAGTGACGCCTTGCTCGCACTCTCTGACGCCGAGATTGAGCTGCGAGTTGACGCGGCTCTGGAATATGCCATGCGAGACGGTGTTGTGCACGGTGACGAGTTGCTGCGCATTGAAAGGCGCCGCATTCGAAGCTTGGTACTCGAGTGGCTGGATTTCGAAAAGAATCGCAGTGAAGCGTTCACCGTTGAAGCGACAGAGCAACGGGGCAGGGCGGATGCTTTCGGCATTCCCCTCAACGTTCAGATCGACCGAATTGATCGGATCGGCGACCATCGCGTGGTGATGGATTACAAAACCGGCACGGTCGCGGCGAACTCCCTGAATGCCGAAAATTTGCTGGAGCCACAATTGCCTTTGTATGCCTTGTTGGCCGACAGTTTTGCGGGCCAGATTGACGGTATTGTGCTCGCGCAAGTGCATGCACGCGACGGAATGAAAGTGCATATGCGCTCGAGCTGGAGCGCGAATCTGGTAGAAAAAACTGTGCGCAATGCAGTTGATACGCCGGAGAAGTGGGCAGCTGAATGCGAGGCCTGGCGCAAGGTGCTGGGCAATTACGCGCGGGGCTTTTTAAGCGGCGACATTGCCCACGACTATCAACAGGACGCAAGCGCCTTCGCCTACGACCCCTATGTCAGTGTGCTGGCGCGAGCCGGGGAGGGTGACGGTGATGAGTGAGCGCATTCCCGATCAGGCGGCACGCGATGCGGCTATTGACCCACAGCATTCGGTGTTGGTGCGGGCGCCGGCCGGTTCGGGCAAAACCGGTGTGCTGCTGTTGCGGTACTTGAATTGCCTGCTCTCGGTTGACGAGCCGGAAGCGGTGGTGGCCATCACCTTTACACGCAAGGCGGCGGCAGAAATTCGCGAGCGCATTCTGCACGCACTGTCTGTGCAAGAGGAAAGCCGTGAAGCGTACCAGAACCAGCTGGCGACGTTGAGCCGGGCGGTGTGCGCGCGTGACAAAGAGCGTGGCTGGGAACTGCTGCAGAACCCTTCGCGCTTGCGCATTTCAACCTTTGACAGTTTTTGTGCGCGCATCGCACGGCGCTTGCCTCTGTTGTCGGGCTTGGGGCAGATACAGACGACGGATGATGCCGACGGGCTGTATCGCGAAGCCGTGTTCAGCTTGTTTCGGCGCCTGGAAGGCGCCGACAGTGAATTGCAGTCAGCACTCGGCAATGTTCTCGATTACGCCAGCAACCGACTCGAACAATTGCTGCCACTGCTGTCGAACTTGCTGGCGAAACGGGACCAGTGGGGCGAAGGTATTGTCGCCGGTGATACCGAGGCAATGGAGCGCGCGCTGCAAGCGCATGTTACAGCGGTTTATAGTGACCTTTGCGATCAGCTGGCGGCGTTCGACGTTCAAACCCTGATAACGCTGGTTCGCGAGCAATCAGCTCACGCCGAGCAACTGGCGTGGGCCGCCCAATGTGGTGATCTGCTTCCCGCGGCACCGGAGAATATCGCCGCGCATGCGCAGTTGGCTGCGTTTATCCTGACGGCAGGCGGCAAGCGCACGCTGCGTAAAAGCGTTAACAAGAATATGGGCTTTGCCCCCGGACAGCCCGCAACCAACGCTGTTAAAAGCTGGCTCGCGCAGAGTCAGGAAAGCCCGGACCTGACGCAGTTGGAAGAGGCGCTGGCCTGCCTGAGTGACTTGCCGCTACCCACCTTGCCGGCGCGTTCGCGGGCCTTGATAGCCGACATTTCGCTGGTGCTCACACACCTGTTAGCTGAGCTGCACTTGCAATTCGACGCCAGCGGCCAGCTGGATTTTCCCGAGGTGGCCTTTCGCGCCATTCGCGCCTTGCAACCACTGAATGAAAGCGCGGGCGTCTACGGCGATGCCTTGCTACAGGAAGACCGAATACAGCATATTCTGGTTGACGAAATGCAGGACACCTCCGTCAACCAGATTGTGCTGCTGAGAAATCTAATGGAAGGCTGGCAGCCCGGTGACGGACGCTCCCTGTTTTTGTGCGGGGATTTGCAGCAATCCATTTACCTGTTTCGCGGGGCATTGGTCGGCGAATTCGAGCGCTTGCTGTCGCTGGGTCACTTTAATGGCCACTCCCTGCAGCAGCTCCAGCTCAGTTCGAATTTTCGCTCAGCGCCGGCGTTGGTGCAGTGGGTCAACAGGGCATTTGTCTCGGTGTTTGGCAAGCACTACGTGCCGGCAGAACCTCAGCGCGATACCCTCGGCGCGGTCAATGTTCATGCGTTTGTAGGCGACCGGCAGGCGGGTGCAGCGGCAGAAGCAGATCGGGTGGTCGAACTGGTGCGATCTGCGCAGGCTGACAATGCAGAAGCCTCTATCGCCATTCTGGTCCGTTCAAGAACGCATCTGGCCAGCATCGTTCCGGCATTGAAAGCGGCGGGCCTGAACTTTGCGGGGCAGGACATCGACAAGCTCGCGAGCGAGCCGGCAGTCGCCGATTTTCTGGCCCTGCTGCGCGCCTGGTGGCATCCGGCAGATCGTGCCAGCTGGGTGTCGCTGCTGCGTGCGCCTTTTGTTGGGCTCAGTTGGGACGACTGCTGGGTAGTAGCAAATGCCGAAGACGATGCTCTGTTAAGCGAGAAGCTGTGCCGGCTCGAACATTTCGATGCCTCTTTTGCGGCGCTGGGGCTGAGCGAGGAAGGTCGGACGCGACTGCAGTATCTGCAGTCTGTGTGGACGCTGGTGGCGAATCATCCGCGCGCGGTCGACGTCCGCTGGGCGGTGCCGGCACTGTGGCATAGTCTGGGTGGCAGTGCCTGTGCCAGTGAGCAAGATCGTCGCAATATAGAGCGCGTATTGGCGCTGCTGGCCGAGCACGCCGACGGCGGCTATCTGCGCGATCTGTCTGAATTTGAACGGGCACTCGACAAGCTGTATGCACAGCCGGCGCCGGCCAACCTGGAAATCATGACGATTCACAAAGCCAAGGGTCTGGAATTTGATGTCGTGATTCTTCCCGGGTTGGGCCGGCAGAGTCGGGGCAGCGACTCGATGTTGTTTCACTGGCGCCGGTTGGGTGAGCAATTGTTGATTGCGCCGCGCTCTCCGCGTAGCGGTTCGGATAATGATGAGGCCAGCGCAGATAAGCTCTACCGTTATGTGCAGGCCTTGCAGCAAGCCGACCTCGACCGTGAAGTTGACAGGTTGCTGTATGTTGCGCTGACGCGGGCCAAAAAGTCGCTACACCTGCTGGCGACGGCGAGCAGCGACAAGGACGGGACTGCGCGCGCGCACAATGCGAGTCTCCTTGCTCGCCTTTGGCCGTTGGTAAAGACGGAGTTTGATTCTGCAGATGTGCTGCCAGAGCCGCCAAGCGATGCCGTTTTGAGAATACCCGTGGCGCCGCGAGTGCTTGATCGGCGGCTGAAAATCTTGCGCCACTGGTCCGCACCGCCGGTGCCGGAAGCCACGATTGATCGCCTGGCGCAACAGGAAAGGTTGGCAGTGCTTGAAGCGAATATCGAAGAGCGAGCTGTCGGTCTGGTATACCACGAACTCATGCGCCGGGTGGCCAGCGGGCATCGGGCATTGCTGGATCAACCCGCCGAATTACAGCAGGCCGTTGTCACGCGCCTGCGTCATCACTGTCACCCGGAGAGCCATCTTGCCGAAAGTGCCGGGAAAGTGGTGCAACTATGCAGCAACACGCTCAACTGTTCGCATGGGCAATGGATCCTCAGCCACTATGAACGTTCGGGCGCCGAACAGGCCCTGCGCAGATCGTTGGGAGATCGCTGGCAAAAGCTGATTATCGATCGTTTTTTTGTCGACGGCGACACCTGCTGGATTATCGACTACAAAACAGCACAGGGCAGCGGTGAGACATTTTTGCAGGAACAACGCGCCCGTTATCAGGAGAAAATGCAGCACTACAAACAAACCATCGCCGAGGCAACAGACATTAAAACCGTGCGCGCGGCTTTGTATTTTCCTGCCAGCCAGACTTTGGTGGAATGTTAAAAATTTTTCCCTGAGAGGCGCAGGGAACACTTTGCACGGCTACGTGCAGGGCAGCTATTCTGCCAATGCGCGCAGCCGAAACTCTACCAGGGGCAGGCGATCGTTGCCGAAGTACATATCGTTGCCGTTGATAAACAGCGTCGGGGAACCATAGCCACCACGCTCAATGAGTTCGTCGGTGTTTTCGCGCAACCGGTCTTTATAGGTCTGGCTGTTGATTTTGTCGAAGAAGTCTCGCTCATCCAACCCCACAGCGGTAACGAGCTCGCGCACAACGTCGTCGCTGCTGATGTCGCGGCACTCACCCCAGTACAGTTCGAAAGCGCGTTTCGCGTAAGCTACGAGCTTGCCTTGTTCTTCAGCCACAAAGCAGCCACGCATTACCTTGACCGCGTTGGCCGGGTGCATCTCAGGCCAGCCGATTTTGAGGTTATAGTATTTCGCCCAGTCGGCGAGATCTTTCATATAGTGCGTTATCCGGCGTTCGTCGTTGAACATGGACTCGCGGGCCTCATAGAGCCCTTTATTTACCGCGTTAAAGACCCCGCCGACCAGGATCGGGCGCCACTCAATCGTCAGCGGGTAGCGCTCGACAATGGGCTGTATGCCGGTAAAGGCGAGATAGGTCCAGGGGGAGGAGCAGTCAAAAAAGAATTCCAGTCTGGTCATGGCGGGCTCTCTGCGAGTACGGTTTTTGTGCGTAAGTGCGCTCCTAGTCTGCAGCTATGCAGATCGCCTGCGCGCGACAGATAGCGTAGCATAGGCCAACCTTTTTTTGTCAGGAGAGCACAGATGCTGAAACTCTACGGTTTTGCGGTAAGCGATTATTTCAATATGGTAAAACACAGCCTGCTCGAAAAAGGCATTGAGTTTGAAGAGGTCACCGTTTTCCCGGATCAGGCTGAATCGTATCTGGTCAAAAGCCCCATGGGTAAAGTGCCCTGTATTGAAACCGAACACGGCTATTTGTGTGAAACCAGCGTTATTCTGGACTACCTTGAGGCGGCTTATCCGCAAAAGCCTCTGCTGCCCACCGATACCTGGCAGCGCGCGAAAGTGCGTGAAGTGATGAAAATTTCGGAGTTGTATATTGAGCTTGCTGCGCGAAAATTATTGCCCGCGATGCTGGCCGGAGCGCCGGTGAGTGATGGCGTCAAGCTGGAAGCGAAAACCTTGCTTGAAAAAGGGATACAGTCCGTTGAGCGTCTCGCCGACTTCGACCCCTTTGTGATGGGAAGTTCGCAAACGCTGGCGGATATTGTTCTGCGTTATTCGCTCGGTATCGCAAAGGCGGCGGCGGGCTCTGTGCTGAAATGGGACCCGTTGGACGGACATGCGAAGCTGAAGCAGTGGGACGACATGATGGGGCAGAACCCGCTATGCCAGCAGCTGGATGCGGATATGCAGGAACAGATGGATGGCTTCCTGAAGATGATTGCCGCCAAGAAGTAGGCGGCTTACTGGATTGGGGCGAGCAGGCTGAGGACAATAGACTCGGTGCCCGGGTTGCGATCGCCAAAGCCGCCGTTGGACAGGTGATACAATGCCAGCCCCACTCTATACTCATTGCTGAAGCGGTAAGATAATTCTGCGCCGCTTCTGAACTCCATTTGCAGCCCCAGTTTTATTTCGTCCCTTTCTTCAAAATACCCTGCGTCAAAGCTGCCGCTTAGCAGCAGCCGTTCACTCAGCAGGAAATCCCGGCGCAAGCCCAAAAAATAATAACTGGCGTCGTTTTCTGCATTGACGATGCCTGCACTCGGCCGCAGTTTTAGCGGCCCGAATTCTCGCCAGCGAAATTCGGCGCCATAGCGCAAGGTTTCCGGGAACCGATTAAAGATGCCCACAAAGCCGGCGTTGACTGCCAGAAAATGTGTTTCAGCCAGGGGCTTTGTGCCGGCGTGGCGAGCGTAGTGTTCGGGGGGAGGCGTTTCGGATGTGGCACGCGGGATATCGTTCAGTCTATCGGGTTTGCCTGCCAACAGGATTCTATCTATTACCGGGGAGCGCTCCGGTGTGGCGATGTCGTCGGCGAGGGAGAGTGCCGGAGCCCAAAATACTAGCGCCACGCAGTAGCAGATGCTCCGTTTCGCACGCTTTGTCAAAGTGCTCGGGTTCATGAAAGCCGGTCTTGGTTTTTGTGGAAGTGTGCCCGAGCGTTCGGGAGAATTGCAAGGACAAGCCCTGCGGATTATTTGGCAGGCACCTAGCCAAAAAGACTTTTCAAACTGGCTAAGGTTTCGTTGCCGCGCTTGAGGTTGGCCTCGGGCGAGGGGTCGCCACGACCTTCCCATTCAAGATCTTCCTGGGGAAGTTCCGCAAGAAAGCGACTGGGTTCACAGCTATTCATTTCACCAAAGGATTTACGCTTGCTGCAGTAGGTGAGGGTGAGTGTGCGCTTGGCACGGGTAACGCCTACGTAACAGAGGCGGCGCTCTTCATCGGTCGTTTCAGCATCCAGACTATTCTGGTGGGGCAGAATGCCTTCCTCCATGCCGATGATATACACGTGTGGATATTCCAGACCCTTCGATGCGTGCAGCGTCGACAGCTGCACCTGATCGGCGGACTCCTGTTCGTCTTCCTGGCGCTCCAGCATATCGCGCAAAACCAGCTTGCTGATGGCGTCGTCAATATCGCTGTTTTCGTCCTTCTCAAGACTCTTTTTCAATGAGTCGACCAGAATATGAACATTGCCCATTCGCTTTTCGGCAACGGCAACCGAAGAGCTGTTCTGAATCAGCCAGTCGAGATAGTCGATATCGCTGAGCAAAAGCCTGATAGTGCCAACCGCGTCTTCTTCGTAGCAAAGGCGTCGCAAATTATCGAGCCACTGGGTGAATTCACGCAGCCGCTGCACGCCGGCCGCGGGCAGGTGCGATTCAAGTCCGAGTTCGGCACAGGCACTGTACATGGGAATGCCGCGTTCAGTGGAGTAGCGTCCCAGCCCCTCAAGCGTGCTGGTGCCAATTTTGCGACGCGGGACGTTGATAATCCGCAGAAAGGCATTGTCGTCATCCGGGTTCATCAGTAACCGCAGGTAAGCCATGATGTCCTTGATCTCGTTGCGCGAGAAAAAGGAGGTGCCGCCGCTGAGCTTGTAAGGAACTTGGTGTGATTGCAGTTTTAGCTCCAGCAGACGTGCCTGATGGTTGCCCCGGTACAGCACGGCGTAATCGCCGAAACGTGTCCCGCCACGAAGTTTGTGGTCGAGTATCTCGGTGACGACGCGCTCGCATTCAGCGTCTTCGTTGGCGCATTGAATGACTCGAATCGGATCGCCGTAACCCAGTTCACTCCACAGGGCTTTCTCAAAGATATGCGGATTGTTTGCAATGACCGTATTGGCGGCCTTGAGAATGCGGGCGGTGGAGCGGTAATTTTGTTCCAGTTTGACAATCTTGATATGGGGATAGTCTTTCTGCAACTGTTCGAGGTTTTCCGGTCGGGCGCCGCGCCAGGCGTAGATAGATTGATCATCATCGCCGACCACCGTTAGCGCGGCACGTAGCCCCACCAGTTTTTTAACCAGTTCATATTGAGCGCCGTTGGTGTCCTGGTATTCGTCCACGAGCATATAGCGAATACGTTGCTGCCATTTTTCCAGCACCTCCGGAAACCGGGTGAACAAAAAAACAGGCAGCAATATCAAATCATCAAAATCCAGCGCGTTGTATGCTTTCAGGGCCTGCTGATAGCGCAGGTAGGCTTGGGCGCAGAGCATGTCGGCGGGGCCTTCGGCGAGTTCTACGGCTCGCTCGGGTTGGACCAGGTCATTTTTCCAGTCTGAAATTCGGCGCTGAATATGATCAACCTGATCGCCGTCACTACCGTGCTGTTGAATGAGCAAGTCGCGAATCAATGCCTGACAGTCCTGCTGGTCAAAGATCGAAAAGCCGGACTTGTAGCCAAGGGTCTTATATTCCTTGCGCAGGATGTTCAGACCGAGCGTGTGAAAGGTAGAGACGTTCAAGCCTTTGCCAGAGCCCGGCGGCAACAGGGTGGTGATTCGCTCGCGCATTTCGCGCGCGGCCTTGTTGGTGAAGGTCACGGCGGTGATGTATTTGGCGTCGATGCCACACTGCTCTATCAGGTAGGCAATTTTGCGGGTAATAACGCTGGTTTTACCGCTGCCGGCGCCTGCGAGTACCAGTAGTGGGCCGTCGATATAATGCACGGCTTCGCGTTGGCGTGGATTCAGTTGACTCACAGATTAGCTTACCGCTTCCGGGTGGCACTCGGGTTCGCCTGCAGGGCAGGCTCCCACAGGCTGTGCAGGAGCCTGCCTTGCAGGCGAATGCTGGTTTTGCAAAGAGCGCATTGTAGCAGCCCGATTGCCAATCAAGAACGGCGTGCTATGAAAAAGCTGATTCAGCGCTGACCGTTGGTTTGGGCGCTAACGCCGTCGCGATAGGCCAGTGCTTCGCTGAGATGGTTGAGGTCAATGTGTTCTGCGGCCTCAAGGTCGGCGATGGTGCGCGCTACTTTGATGATTCGATGCTGGGCGCGGGCCGACAACCCCAGCTTGTGTTCAGCGCGCAGCAGCAAATCGCGGCAGGTGGTGTTGAGGGCGCAGTCGCGCTTGATGTGTTGCAGCGGCAATTGACTGTTGCTGAGACCGGACCGCGCGAGCTGGAGTTTGCGAGCCGCGATCACCCGGCGGCGAATCGGTTCCGAGCTTTCGGCCGCATCCGCTTGCTGGAGGCTGCCCGGCGGCAGGCGTGGTACATGCACAAAGAGGTCGATGCGGTCGAGCAGGGGGCCTGAAATACGTGTGCGATAGCGCAATATTTGATCGGGCGTGCAGCGGCACTCGTGTCGGGGGTCGTTGTGGTAGCCGCAGGGGCAGGGGTTCATCGCGGCAATTAACTGAAAACGCGCCGGGTAGCGCACTTTGAAATTGGCGCGGGCAATGGCCACCTCGCCGGATTCCAGAGGTTCCCGCAGGACGTCGAGCACTTTGCGCGGGTACTCGGGAAGCTCGTCGAGAAAGAGCACCCCGCCGTGGGCCAGCGATACCTCGCCCGGGCGGGCCTGAGTGCCGCCGCCAATGAGTGCGATGGCAGAGGCCGTATGGTGTGGGGCTCTAAACGGACGGTGGCGCCGAAGCAGGAATTCGCCGTCGCCTGCGACTGAGTAAATGGAACAGGTTTCGAGTAATTCATTTCTGCTCAGTGGCGGGAGAATGGTCGGCAGCCGCGAAGCCATCAGGGTTTTGCCGGTGCCGGGAGGGCCGCTAAACAGGAGATTGTGGCTTCCCGCAGCGGCTATTTCCAGCGCACGGCGGGCGGTTGCCTGGCCGACGATGTCAGCAAAGTCGCCGCCGTTCCCGCCGCAGCTGGCTGTCGCTTGAGCGGCCTCGATCAGCGGTGGCGTAAACTGTCCTTGCAGGAGGGCTGCGGCCTCGCCGAGGTTAGCAACGGCCAATAGCCCTCGGTCTGAGAAGGTGTGAATCTCCGTGGCATTGGCAGCGGGCAGTACCAGCTGCCGCTGCTGATGTTCGCACTGAATGGCGGCCGGCAAGCTGGCGTCAATGCGCCTGAGTTCACCGGTTAGGCCAAGTTCGCCAATAAATTCCAGTTCGCGGAGTTTGGCGCCGCTGATCTGGCCGCTGGCGACCAGTATGCCGAGCGCGATGGGCAGGTCGAAGCGACTGCCTTCCTTCGGAATATCGGCGGGCGCCAGATTGACGGTGATGCGCCTGGCAGGAAACTCAAATTGTGCGTTTACCAGCGCCGAACGAACCCGGTCACGGCTTTCACGCACGGAGGCTTCCGGCAGGCCGACAATGTGGAAGGCTGGCAAGCCATTGGCGAGGTGGACTTCTATCGTGATCAGCGGCGCATCAATGCCGATGCGCGCGCGACTGTAGACAAGTGCAAGTTGCATAGCTTCCGTCCCTGGAAGGTATTTGTGGGTTGTAGCGAGGGCCTAGCGTGGCTCTATCTCAGCTTGCAGTGCAGCCAGTTGCTGCTCAAGCTGCTCAAGCTTTTCGCGGGTGCGTGCGAGTACGGCAGCTTGCGCGTCAAACTCGTCGCGCGAAACCAGATCCATGCGGTTAAAAGCGCCCTGCATGAGTACCCGCAGCTTTGCTTCAATATCCTGCTGCACCTGTGAGCCACTGGCGAGCTTGCTGGCTTGCTGTACAAGCTGTTCGATAAAGTCTGTTCTGGACATTATTGCTTCCTGTTCACTGCGGGCAGTTTATCGTAAATTGTGGACCAGTGTCGTGTTGCCTTTGGCCGGAGTCCGAAACGTGAAGCATAAAATAATTAGCCTGCTGTTGTTGTCTTTGGTGGCCGGGGGGCTATCGGCCCAGGAACTGCGAGTCGCTCCAGGCGAAACCTTGTTGATAACACCGGCACAGCAAATACTGCAGCTGGATTCGCTGGAGCTGGGTGACGGGGCGCAGGTGAAGTTTGCGCCGGGCGTGACACGCTGGCAGGTAACGTCGGCGCAGGTTGTTGTCGGTAACGAGGTAGTCATCGATGGCCGCGGAGCGAGCGGCTTGGCGGGGAGGCCCGGGGCCGATGCCGGGGCTATGGCGAAGGAGTGTGAAGACGGTGCTGCTGGTGGCGCTGGCGAAGAAGGTTTGCCCGGAAGCCGGGGTGTGGATATATCCCTGAGCTGGGGAATTGCCCAACTGGGGTCTTTGCGGATTATCAGTGACGGCGGTGCTGGTGGCAGGGGTGGCGACGGCGGCGCCGGTCAGCGCGGCGGAGATATCAATAAATGCCGTGGTGGTCAGGGCGGAGCCGGCGGTAAGGGTGGAGTCGGTGGCAAGGGGGGTGATGCCGGCGAAATTGCATTGGTGTATTGGCCTGTGGGGAGCAAGGTTGATATGACGGCTATAGCGCGGCGCGTCAGCGCTTCGACCGCAGGTGGGGCGCCGGGAGCCGGTGGCGCTGGCGGTGATGGTGGCGCGGCTGTAGAAGGTCGTTATATGAAGGGGAGCTTTGCCGGTAATAAAAAATGGCTGGCCGGCGGCGACCCCGGGGCAGGGGGCAATGCGGGCGAGGCCGGCCAACCGGGGCGTGCGGAGTCGCCTCGGTTGCAGCAGGATTTTGCCAAGGCCGGTCGCTCGGGTAACGGTGCTGTCCGGGCAAGTTTGCCAGCGGCAGGCAATAAGGCTACAGTGGCTCTGTCACAGCGTGTGCAACAGCTGGAGGCGCAGCTTGAACTTCTTGAGGACAGGCTGAGTACGCTGGAGCAGCAGTCTCGATAATCCAAACGGCAGGCAGGCTTTTTAGCCGACACCTATAAAAACAAAGAGGGTTCGCCAAGGATCGAGTAAGAACTTTACTTTACAAAGCACCAGCTTGGTGCAAGAAAGTGGCCCGATGCAACATAAGCGGCCACCGCTTTTGGCAGTCTTTTGAGTGTCCGCCCCTTCTTTCCCTCTCAATACTTGTAAAACTCTTTTTGCATCAGCAGTTTATACCGCTTTTTTAATTTAAAGTCTGGATTTTTCTTGCTATTTGTCCTAACTTGGTGCGTTAGGGGAAGAATGCACCTAAATTGGCCATGCTGTTGTAGGGCATTTTACTCCGAATGCGGCAAAAATCACGATAAGCAGTTGAAAAACAAGTGATTATTTCTAGTTGGCACGAGCTGTGCTTTATCGGAGTCAATGGAAGCTGCCGCAACGTGCTAGCACATAAAGAAAATTAACGTGGAGAAACACACATGAAAAAAGTTAAAAATCTGCTTACGACAAGTGCTGCTGCAGCGGCGATTGCCTTGACAGCAACTCCTGCCGTTGCTGAGCTCGAAGCCAGCGCGGCTGTGTCCAACATTTACCTGTTTAGAGGTGTAGACCAAGGGCGAGGAACCGGTGCCGTTTCCGGTGATCTTGTATACAGCCACGGCTCTGGGCTATACGCGGGGGTGTGGGCCTCAAGTGCGGGCAATTTCAGCAGTGGCGGCGAAATTGATACTTTTGCTGGTTGGAGTGGCTCACTGGGTGGTCTAGGTGTTGATATCGGCTTGCTCGACTATTACTACCCGGGCACTCAGGGTGGCGATAGCTGGGGTAATGATTTGACAGAGGCATACCTTGGCCTGAGCTTTGCCGGAGTTGAGTTGTACTATTACGACCAAATCACGGGTGAATCAACCGCATTGGACGACAACACCTACGTGACTCTGGGTTATTCGATCGGTCAGTTTTCTGCGCTGGTCGGTATGGCCGATTTTGAAGAGGCTAGAGGTCAGACCTTTGACAATGACTACACGCATCTTGATCTTACTTATGCGTTTAATGACAACCTGTCATTCACGCTGAGCAAGATTATAAGTGTTGACGATGAGCAGAATGTGAACGTTACCGATCCTGTTGCGAATCCGAATACTTATGATGACGATGCCGTTGTGGTCGTAACCTACAGCATCCCGCTTAACTAAGTAACACCCCGGCCGACGCCTCCGTCGGCCGGATTTAACCCAACCAGTTTCTAACCGGGCGTGTGTGCTAATCCATACACCGTATAGAGGAGATTTGTCTCATGAAACTGATCACAGCTGTAATCAAGCCATTCAAACTGGATGATGTACGCGAGGCGCTTTCGGATATCGGTGTGCAGGGTATTACTGTCACTGAAGTGAAGGGCTTTGGTCGCCAGAAAGGCCACACTGAATTGTACCGCGGTGCAGAGTATGTGGTGGACTTTCTGCCGAAAGTAAAACTGGAAGTTGCTGTTGCCGATAGCTCGGTGGAGCAGACTCTCGAAGCCATCAGCAAATCAGCCAATACCGGAAAAATCGGTGACGGCAAGATTTTTGTTTCATCGCTCGAACAGGTTATCCGTATTCGTACGGGTGAGACCGGCGAGGAAGCAATTTAAAAAGGGGCAAGCTCATTGCCGGTGTTACCGGAATGGATAGTACCGGAATGGATATTCAGTCTTTGGCAGAAGACCGAAACCCTCAACAAGCCTGCGAGGTTTATTAAATCATGGAAAATCAAATCTTTGAACTACAGTATGCGCTGGACACGTTTTATTTTTTGGTCTGCGGCGCACTGGTTATGTGGATGGCCGCTGGCTTCGCCATGCTGGAAGCCGGTCTGGTTCGCTCCAAGAACACCACCGAAATACTGACCAAGAACGTCGCCCTGTACGCGGTTGCCTGCACAATGTACATGATTTGCGGCTACTCGATCATGTACGGCGGCGGTGATTTCACTCTGTTTCTTGATGGCATCGTTGGCGACGGTGTTGCCGGTGCAGAAGAGCCCGCAACCTACGCGCCATCGGCGGACTTTTACTTCCAGGTTGTGTTCGTAGCAACCGCCATGTCTATCGTGTCCGGCGCGGTCGCCGAGCGCATGAAGCTGTGGGCCTTTCTGGCCTTCGCGGTGGTTATGACCGGCGTTATTTACCCGATGGAAGGTGCCTGGACCTGGGGCGGCGAAGCCGTGTTTGGTCTGTACACACTGGGCGATCTGGGTTTCTCTGACTTTGCCGGTTCCGGTATCGTTCATATGGCCGGTGCTGCAGCCGCCCTGGCAGGTGTACTGCTGCTGGGTGCTCGTAAGGGAAAATATGGCAAGAACGGTCAAATCAACGCGATCCCCGGCGCCAACCTGCCGCTCGCAACGCTGGGTACCTTCATCCTGTGGATGGGCTGGTTCGGCTTTAACGGTGGTTCTGTTCTGGCTACGGCCACAGTAGAAAGCGCAAACTCGGTTGCAGTGGTGTTTATGAATACTAATGCTGCAGCTGCCGGCGGCCTGATCGCCGCGCTGATGGTAGCGCGCATCATGTTCGGTAAAGCGGATCTGACCATGGCACTGAACGGCGCGCTGGCGGGCCTGGTAGCGATTACCGCAGAGCCTTCCACGCCAACGGCTTTGCAGGCAACCTTGTTCGGTGCTGCCGGTGGTGTGCTGGTTGTATTCGCTATCGTGACGCTCGACAAGCTGAAAATTGATGATCCGGTTGGCGCAATCTCTGTGCACGGTGTGGTGGGCTTGCTCGGTCTGCTGCTGGTGCCGGTCACCAACGACGGCTCAAGCTTCTCTGGTCAGCTGATCGGCGCTGCAACCATCTTTGGTTGGGTGTTTGTAGCCAGCCTGGTGACCTGGGGCATTATCAAGGCCATTATCGGCATCCGCGTCAGCGAAGAAGAAGAGTACGAAGGTGTGGATCTGTCCGAGTGCGGTATGGAAGCCTACCCCGAATTCACCCAGCAATAATCTCCCCCTGCTGGTGAATACCAAAGGCGCCTTCGGGCGCCTTTTTTATTCGGCATCTCTGCTCCGGCGCATGCCCGCCATGGTTGCGGGCGATAGTTGCAAGTCTCTCGCCGCTGGGCTACCTTCATGCCTCTATGCATTCCTGCCACCAAGGAGAACAGGATGAAGCTGATTACTGCCGTGATTAAACCCTTTAAACTGGACGATGTTCGCGCGGCCTTGTCAGATGTTGGCGTACAGGGTATCACCGCAACAGAAGTTAAGGGCTTTGGCCGTCAAAAGGGTCACACCGAGTTATACCGCGGCGCAGAATATGTGGTCGATTTTTTGCCAAAAGTGAAGCTGGAAATTGCCGTGCCTGACGATCAGGTTGAGCGCGTTATCGAGGCTGTTTCCCAATCCGCCAATACCGGCAAGATTGGCGATGGCAAAATATTTGTCAGCGCACTGGAGCAGGTTATTCGAATTCGTACCGGAGAAACCGGCGAAGAAGCTATCTAGGTCTGCCCGCCTCCCCGCCGCATCGGGGAGGCGTCCAACTCCGCAGTAATAACTCCCCTGCTCAATAGAACAAAAAAAACTATTTAGCCCGCAAATTACCTATTGTTTTTTCGCATTTAACAACGATACTTTGGCGCAAAGCCTGTGGTCATTTTTGGTGTTGTAAAAAGCGAGGTTTGCAGCATGGGTACAAGTCGACGGGGTGATTTTGACGAAGCGCTGAACAGCGTGGACGAGCGCTGGGATACAACCGGCGATGACACGCATAACCTGACATCCAGAGAGCGCATTCGCAAACAACTGGATGACGACGTAGCGGCTTTTTTGTCCAGAGGTGGTCAGATACAACATTTGGACACTAGTATGCATGCCGAGAATTACACTGAGCAGGTAGGCGATTCCGACCTGTTCTAATCGGTGTTTAACGACCGCTCAGGCCGTCAATGCGTGCCGGCAGTTCTCGCCAGTGTGAAAAACTGCTGTCATCGGCGGGAACCTTTCCGGTAATGGCGGCCCGCAGGCTGTGCATTCCCAGTGCCCTGGCCGGCGCGATATCGTAGTACGGGTCGTCGCCTATATGCAGGCATTCCTCTGCGCGGCAACGTGCGATCTCCAGCGCTTTTACGAACATATCCGGAGCCGGTTTGCTTATCCCGATATCCTCTGCACGGATCGCCGCCGTGAAGAGTCGACCAACCGGCATGCGCTGAATATCGGCATTGCCGTTGGTGAGCGCAATCAACATATACTGCGCAGCGAGTTGTTCGAGAATTGTCTCAGCATCCTCGAACAGCGTGACACCTTGCCGGGCTTGAATAAAAACACTAAACGCGTTGTTCGCCAGTTGTTCGGCTCGTTCGGCCGACAGGTGCGTCGCGAGAAGTTGCCGCAGGCTTTCCCTGCGCCAGAGGCTGACGTTGTGCTGAAATTCCGGGTGCTGTTCAAACAGCGCCAGCCGGTGGCTGCGGATATCTTCCGGTGATATCTGTGCAAAAAGCTCCGGCTCTTGCTCGCTTAGGTAGTGATAAAAGCTGCCTTCTGCTTTGATCAACACGGGTTCAACCGGCCATAGTGTATCGTCAAGATCCAGCGTGATTAGCTTTAGCGTCATTCTTTATCTTTACGTCCTTTTCGGTTGGCGCGCGGATGGGCCTTGTCGTAAACCTTGGACAAGTGCTGAAAATCCAGGTGGGTGTAGACTTGGGTGGTCGACAGGTTGGCGTGCCCCAACAGCTCCTGCACTGCCCGCAGATCGCTGCTGGATTCGAGTAGATGGCTGGCAAAGGAGTGACGCAGCATATGAGGATGCACATGCTGATACAGGCCGCGTTCCTGAGCCAGCTTGCGCAATCGTTGCTGAATGCTGCCGCTGCCCAACCGCCTGCCGCGCTGGCTGATAAATAGTGCTTGTTCGCTGCTGTCAGCGCAGTGAAGACTGCGCACCTTTAGCCAGTTGCGTACAGCGATAATTGCCATGCGCCCAATTGGGAGGGTGCGGCTTTTCTGACCCTTGCCGGTAACCGTAACGAGCGCAGCGCCAAACTCTATTGAGCGAACATCCAGTGAAATCAGCTCGGCCAGTCGCAGGCCGGAGGAATAAAACAATTCGGCCATCGCCTGATCGCGCAGCCCCAGCCAGCTGTCGTCTGTGCCACCGAGCATTTGCGCCATATCTTCCGGGCTCAGGGCCTTGGGTAGGCGTTTGGGGGACTTCGGCGCCTGAATACCCACGGCGGGATTGTTATCGCAAAGCTTTTCGCGGTTGAGGAAGGTGAAGAAAGTTCTCAGCGCCGATAGCTGGCGCTGGATAGTGCGACCGCCTGCTCCGCCGCTGCGGCGCTGGCCTACAAACTGGCGAATGGCAGCAACGTCAATCTGGTCGGGGGCGGTAAGCTGTTGAGCATTACAAAAGGCAAGAAACTGATCGAGGTCGCGCCGGTAGCTGCTCAACGTGTGAGGTGATAGCCGCTTTGCCGAGCGCAGATATTCTATAAAACGGTCGGTCAGGGCGGCCAGCGACATACCGGTTACTGCTTGAGCAATCGCGGCAGGCAGCGATTAATAACTTCCGCGATATAGCCTAGAAACAACGTCCCCATGCTGCTTTGAAAGTGCTGCGGGTCGTTGCTGCCAACGGCGATGATGCCGAGCGGGCGGTTGTTGTGCAGCGGGACCACGGCAGCCGAACCAATGCTGGCGGCCTGCTCGGCGAACAGAAAATGATTTTCCGTTTCGCGCAGCACGCCACAAATCGCCTTGTTGTTTTTGAGAATACTGCCGATGTGCTTGCCCGCCTCGTCGGCGCTGGTTACACGCAGGCGTGTGTTACTGACGCCGGGATTGCCAAACACAATCAAGCTGGCAGCGTCGACGTCAAAATTCTCGGTTAACGTGCGGCAAAAGGTATCGGCCAGCTCGTCGGCGCGGCGCGCTTCCATCAGGGACAGAATCAGGGCTTTGGTTTTTTCAAATAGCACATCGTTGTGCTGGGCGTTTTCGAGGAGTCCGTTAAGGCGCGTGCGCATTTCCATATTGCGGTCGCGCAATATGCTCACTTGCCGTTCAAGCAGCGATACGGCTTTGCCGGAATCGTGTGACAGGGTTATATCGGCCAGCAAATCTTCGTGCTTGAGAAAGAAACCGGGGTGGTTGCGCAGATAGCGGGCGACGTCGTCTTCGCTCGGGGTGTCCTTGTTTTTATCTTTTACTGAATCCACTGCTGTCTCCGTTCGCGCTTATATTCTAACCTGCCCCTCAAAGACTGTTGTGGCAGGCCCCGTCATGATAACGGGATGGCCCTCTCCCTGCCAGTTCAGTTCCAGCGCGCCGCCGTTGAGTTGAGCCGTCGCCTGATGATCGAGCAAACCCTGTTGCACGCCAACTGCCATGGCCGCACAAGCACCACTGCCGCAGGCCAGGGTTTCGCCGACGCCGCGCTCAAACACACGCAGCCGGAAATGTTGGCGATCAACTACCTCCATAAAGCCGACATTGACGCGATTGGGAAAGCGTTCATGGGCCTCCAGCAGTGGCCCCAGTGTTTCTACCGGCGCGGTGTCGGTGCTGGCTACCTGCAGCACAACATGCGGATTGCCCATGGAGACGGCGCCGACGCTCAGTGTCTGGCCCGCCACGTCCAGCGCGTATTCGCTGGCCCGGGTGTCGGCAATAAAGGGAATATCCGGCGGATTGAAACGCGGTGCACCCATATCCACTTTCACCCGCCGCTGCTCGTCAATCTCCAGCGTGATAACGCCGCTGCAAGTTTCCACACGAATGGGGTTGTTGCCAGTCAGTTTGCGGTCGCGTACAAAGCGCGCGAAGCAGCGCGCACCGTTACCGCACTGTTCAACTTCGCTGCCTTCAGCGTTAAAAATACGGTAGCGAAAATCGACGTCCGGGCGGGTAGGCGGTTCGACCACCAATAACTGGTCACAACCGATACCAAAATGGCGGTCGGCGAGTTTGCGCACATGGTGTGCTTTCAGATTGAAGCGCTGGGTGATGAGGTCGATGACCACAAAGTCATTGCCCAGCCCGTGCATTTTGGCAAATTTCAAAAGCATATTCGGCACCTTGCGCCTCGCCGTTGGCGCAGTCAGGGTGATGCCGGCCGCTGCGCTCAGGGGAGCAGCTGTTCGCCTTGCATCAGGTCGGCGAGTGATTCGCGGGCTCGGATCAGGTGAACCTGATCGCCATCAACCATGACTTCTGCCGCGCGTCCCCGGCTATTGTAGTTGGAACTCATGGTAAATCCATAGGCACCGGCTGACGCGAGCGCCAGATGGTCGCCTTCAGCGAGGTTGAGGCTGCGTTCCTTGGCCAGAAAATCGCCGGTTTCGCAGACCGGGCCTACAATATCGTAGGTTTTGCCTGCGCCATCCCGCGGAGTCACCGGCAAAACTTCCATCCACGCGCTATAGAGTGACGGCCGCAACATATCGTTCATCGCGGCATCCACGACTGCAAAGTTCTTGTGCTCGGTATGTTTAAGGTACTCGACCTGCATCAGCAGCAAGCCCGCATTGGCCACCAGCGAACGCCCCGGCTCAAACAGCAGTTTGAGTTCGCGACTGCCGAGCCTCTCGCGCACAGCACCGATATAGGCCGCGGGCGTCGGCGGAACCTCGTCGCGGTACTTCACGCCGAGGCCGCCGCCGAGATCCAGATGGCGAATGACGATGCCTTCGGCGGCCAAATCATCAATCAGCAGCAGTAGGCGATCCAGTGCATCCAGAAAGGGGCTGATATCCGTTAGCTGCGAGCCGATGTGGCAGTCTACACCCAC
>Ga0213833_1000809_pt1 | contig 26069 bp, 16 predicted proteins | sample SWATP21_FD_160575 | JGI IMG/M metagenome (GOLD analysis project Ga0213833, IMG submission 160575) | Coastal seawater microbial communities from Marineland, Florida, United States - SWA TP2 #1 | ecosystem: Environmental > Aquatic > Marine > Coastal | place: USA: Florida | collected 2016-08-14 | reverse complement strand
GCACTGATCGAGCTCGCCCACACTCGACAGCAGGCCCGCACCGAAGGCCTTGATGTCGTTGCCTTCACGCACCAGCCCGAACTCGAGCGTGTACCAGTACACCCGCTCCAGCCGCGCCATCGACGCTGCATCGGCCACGGCCGCTGCCTCCCCCACCACCCGGTTCAGCTCGGCGATGCCGGGGTGCACAAGTGTGGCCGCATGCCCCACCAGCTCGTGGATGACGTCGGGCTCGGGGGTGTAGAATGGCCGGCTGGCGTGCCGAATGTACTGCGTCGACAGGAACACCCGCCGGCCCAGGTGCATCAGGAAGGTGCGCGCCGAGACCAGCCCCGCCACGGGCTCCATCCGAAAGCCCGCCACCGCGTGCAGGCGTGGGTTCAGGTCGACCAGCTGCGGAACGGAGTGGTCGGGCAGCGGCAGGATCTGCTGGAGCTCCAGGATCTCGGTGCAGGCACGGGCCTCGTGCAGCGGTCGGAGCGCCTCTCGAACCTGCGCCCACACGGCATGTTCACCATCCGAGTAGGGCGCTCGGGCCACGGGCGCGCCGGTCTGGTGGTCGAGCGCAATGCGGGCAATCGTGTTGCGTCGCTGGCGGTACACAGGGTCGCGAAAGCCCGGATGGTCGGGGTCGAGCGCCACCAGCGCATGGGGGCCGCCCGCGTGTCGAAAGGCATCGGGAAGAGAGGGGTCGTGTAGGTCCATGTCCGTCCTCGCAGAGTCGACCGTACTCGGCGTCGGTCGGAGTCGCCGAACACATCCCGTCAGCGCATGTCGCGATTCCCGGCCCACGCTTCCTTCCGAGGGAAGGGCCGCACGTCCGCCCACGGGTAGATCTTCCATGCGCGGAGCCCCCCGCGCATCCCCGACACCCTCGGAGGCCCCATGTCCGACCGCCTGCGCCGCGCCCTGCCCCCCACCCTCATCGCCGTGGGTTCCCTGGCACTGCTGCTCATGCTCGGGGCCGGGACCATCGACCTCATCGCCCTGCTCGACGCCATCCCGCCGTGGGTGCGCTTCGTCGGCACGCCCCTCGCAGCGGGCCTCGCACTGTGGCGCACCGGCGTCCACCTGCACCGCCTGTTCACGATGGACCGCGAGGCCGACCACACCGGCGTTGTGCAAGTCCGCCACCTGGCCCTCGCCCTGCGCGCCGCCCTGCTCGGTGGCAGCCTGGCCGCGCTGCTGTCCGGCTGGATTGTGGACTCCGACACCCTCGTGGGCTTGGCTCTCGTCATCGGCCTCGAGGAGCTCTACGAGACCACGATGGTGCTTGGGCTGCTGGAGATGGCAGCTCGCGGAGAACGGGGCGACCTCGAGGTTCCCGAGTGGCGCGTGCCGGGAACCCGCTGAGCCACGGTGGGTCGAGTGGCCTGAGTGACCGTGCCGAACCGGGCTGTGCCGTGGAGGCAGCGTGGAGGTGAGCGGGCTTCCAGCTGCCAGACGCCAGCAGCCAGCCATGCAGACTCGACGGACTGCGCCAGCGAGGACGCCCACCGCCAAGGCCAGGTCGACCGACGTGCGTGCTCCGAAGGGCCTCGACCCACCAGAACGCAGGCCGCTGACCACTGACCAACGACCGCTGACAGCTGACAGCTGACAGCTGACAGCTGTTGCAGCGACCGCCTCTCCAAGCCACACTCCAGCCATGCATGTCGTCGCCCTCGGTGGTCCCGGCGGCGTCGGTCGTCCCGCAGCACGGCTGGCTGCCACCTTTCCCTTCGTCTCCACGCTCACCGTGGCCGACCGCGATGAAGCCGCCGCACGCGCGTTCGCAGCCGAGCTCGGGGTGCGGGCCGAGGTCGTCGACGTCACCGATTCCGACCGCCTCCACGCCGTCTTGAGCCACGCCGACGTCGTGCTCAACACCGTCGGTCCCAGCTTCCGCTTCGGCGTGCCCATCCTCCAGGCCGCCATCGACGCACGCTGCCACTACATCGATGTCTGCGACGACTGGGAGCCCACCCTCGCCATGCTCGACCTGCACCCACAGGCGCAGCAAGCCGGTGTCGTCGCCATCATCGGCCTGGGAGCCAGCCCGGGCGTCTCCAACCTCCTGGCCCGGCTCGCCATCGACGCCCTCGATGCGGCCCACACCGTCTACACAGGCTGGGACCTCTCAGCGGCGGTCCCCGAAGAAGGCGGTCCGTCCCCATCGGCAGCCACCGTGCACGGCCTCCACCAGCTCACCGGCACCGTGCGGGTGATGCGCGACGGCCAACCCACCAACGAACGACCGATTCAGCGCCTTCATCTGGCGGTCCCGGGCTTCGGCAGCGGCCCCGTGTGGACCATCGGACACCCCGAAGCCGTCACCTTGCCCCGCACCTTCCCGAGCCTGCGCACCAGCCTCAACGTGATGCACGCCCCTCGGAGCCATGTGCTCGGGATTCGCGCGCTGGCGGGCCTCATCGACGCCGGCCTGGTCGACATCCGCAGGGCCGCACGCTGGGCCGAGGCCCTCGAAGGCACCCCGCCCGATCCAGCCAAACTATCGGAAGCAGCCCGCAACAGACAGCGGCTACCCCCACTCTTTGCCGTGGCACAGGGCGTCTTGAACAAGAAATCGCGGACCGTCACCGCCGCCATCACCGAGATGCCCGCGGGCGGGATGGGCGCGGCCACAGGGATTCCGCTCGCGATGGGGCTGCGGGTGTTGGACGGTACCGACCGTCCCGAGCCGGGCGTGTGGACACCGGAAGCGGTGGTGCCTCCAGGTTCGTTCCTGGATTGGGTGGCACCGTTCTGTGGGCGGGCGCCCGGTCAGTTGGTGGAGCTCCACCGGAGCTGAGGGCAGCGTCCGCTCTGTCGGGTTCTACTGCACCCACACCACACGGTACGTGTTCGTCTCGATGCGCATGGGGCCCAGGTCTGAGGCGTCGCACGACTTGCCGGTCACGAAGATGCGCTCCTCCACGTCAAACGCGAAGATGCCGGGCCCTTCCGACCACCCATCGAGCGCCACGTACTGCTCCAGCTCGCAGTCCACCGTGTCGTCGGTGAAGAAGCGCACCGCGTCGCCCGCGTAGCCATCCACGGTCGGGTCGAAGCCCACCCAGCCCTCGTACTCCCAGCCGTGCTCGGTGAAGGCCACTGTCACGGGACGCACCGCCCCCACCACGAGGTCGTCGCGATCATCGTGGACCTCGTAGATGACCTTGATCTCCTCGGTCCAGATTCCTTCAAAGAGGTCGGTCGACGGCGCCGACACCTCGACCTCGCCAACCCCCGGACCAACCGACCAACCGCTTCCGGGACGCACGGTGGTGGGCATCACCCGTAGGCCACTCGAAGCACACCAGGCATCCGCGTCTCGAGGCAACTGCGCCGACGGGAATGCACATCCCGTCACCAGCACCACCCACGACAGCATCGAACGCATCGGACCTCCAGACAGCTTCCCTCCGGGGAACGGCTCGTGGTCCCGGGACGTTGACCCCTGTCCGCTCTGTCTTCCCCCCCTTCTCATCGACGAAAGCGACTGGTACCGTCCCGTGGAACACGAGGCGCCCGATGAATCTCACCACCCGCTTGTCGGCCCTGCTGCTTGCCTTCCTGGCCATGTGGCTCGGTCCAACACAGGCGCTCGCCACCTGCCCCACCTCCGAGGCCATCCTCGACGAGCTCACCTGCTCCTCGTCGGTCTCCACGGTCATCAGCACGTCGTCTTCGAGCACCCTCGGCGGCAGCTGCTCGGGCCTCGACTGCTACACCTGCGGCACGCCGTACTACTTCCTGTCCCAGGGCGACTACGAGGACGTCTACGAGTTCACCTGTCAGGCCACGGGGTCGGTCACCCTCGAGATCGGCGGCCTCGACTGCGACCTCGACATCTACATCCTCGACTCCACCTGCGACCCCTACTTCGGCTGCGAAGACGGCTCCACCGAAGCGGGCACCGCCGACGACTCCGTCACCTTCAGCTGCACCGCGGGCGACACCTACTACGTGGTCATCGAAGGCTACGGCTTCTCGCTGTCGTCCGGTGACTCGGGCTACTGCGGCTCCGGCGACGGCTCCTACACCCTCGACTTCGACATCTCCGCCGGCACCGGCTGTCCCGAAGACTGCACCGACGGCACCGACAACGACTTCGACGGCGACATCGACTGCGACGACTCCGACTGCGCCTCCGAGCCCATCTGCGCCTGCGACACCGACGGCGATGGCTACGACGCCGTGTCCTGCGGCGGACTCGACTGCGACGACACCGACGCCAGCATCAACCCGCTGGCCTCCGAGGTGTGCGACGGCATCGACAACGACTGCGACGGCGACATCGACGCCGACGACTCCGACGCCGTGGGCCTCACCACCTACTACCCCGACGCCGATGGCGACTCCTACGGCGACAGCAGCGGCGGCACCGACGAATGCTCCGCACCGTCCGGCTACACCACCGACGACACCGACTGCGACGACACCGACGCCAGCGTGAACCCCGGCGCCACCGAGGTGTGCGACTCCATCGACAACGACTGCGACGGCAGCATCGATGAGGGCCTCACCACCACCTACTTCCCGGACGCCGACGGCGACGGGTATGGCGACAGCAGCGGCGGCACCGACGAATGCTCCGCACCGTCCGGCTACACCACCGACAGCTCCGACTGCAACGACGCCAACGCCAGCATCAACCCCGCCGCCTCCGAGGTGTGCGACGGCGTAGACAACGACTGCGACGGCTACATCGACGCCGCCGACAGCAGCGTCACCGGCCTCACCACCTACTACGCCGACACCGACTTCGACGGCTACGGCGACCCCACGTCCAGCACGCAGGACTGCTCGGCGCCCAGCGGGTACACGGTCAACGCCACCGACTGCGACGACTCGGTCTACGCCATCAACCCGGCCGCCACCGAGATCTGCGACGGCGTGGACAACGACTGCGACGGCGCCATCGACGACGCCGACCCCAGCGTCACCGGCCAGGCCACCTGGTATGTCGACACCGATGGCGACAGCTACGGCAGCAGCGCCACGTCCACCAACGCCTGCAGCCAGCCCTCCGGGTACGTGGCCAGCAGCACCGACTGCGACGACACCAACGCCGCCATCCACCCGGCCGCCTCCGAAGTGTGCGACGGCTTCGACAACGACTGCGACGGCGCCATCGACGACGCCGACAGCAGCGTCACCGGCCTCACCACCTACTACGCAGACGCCGATGGCGACGCCTATGGCAACGCATCGGTCACCTCCGACGCCTGCTCCACGCCCTCCGGCTACACGAGCAACGCCACCGACTGCGACGACACCGACGCCACCATCAACCCGGCTGCATCCGAGGTGTGCGACGGCGTAGACAACGACTGCGACGGCCTTGTCGACGCCGACGACAGCAGCGTCACCGGCCTCACCACCTACTACGCAGATGCCGACGGCGACGCCTACGGCGATGCCGCGTCCACCACGCAAGACTGCTCCACGCCCTCCGGGTACACGAGCGACGCCACCGACTGCGACGACACCGCATCCGCCATCAACCCGGCCGCCACCGAGGTGTGCGACGGCGTAGACAACGACTGCGACGGCGCCATCGACGACGCCGACTCGAGCGTCACCGGCCAGGCCACCTGGTATGCCGACGCCGACAGCGACAGCTATGGCACCAGCGCCACGTCCACCGACGCCTGCAGCCAACCCTCCGGGTACGTGGCCAGCAGCACCGACTGCGACGACACCAACGCCGCCATCCACCCCGCTGCCACCGAAGTGTGCGACGGCTTCGACAACGACTGTGACGGCGCCATCGACGACGCCGACAGCAGCGTCACCGGCCTCACCACCTACTACGCAGATGCCGACGGCGACGCCTACGGCAACGCATCGGTCACCTCCGACGCCTGCTCCACGCCGAGCGGGTACACGAGCAACGCCACCGACTGCGACGACACCGACGCATCGGTGAACCCCGGCGCCACCGAGGTCTGCGACTACGTGGACAACGACTGCGACGGCGATGTCGACGAGGGGCTCACCACCACCTTCTACGCCGACACCGATGGCGACGCGTACGGCGACCTGAGCACCACCACCGACGACTGCAGCGCGCCCAGCGGGTACGTGTCCGACAGCACCGACTGCGACGACACCGACTCGGCCATCCACCCCGGCGCCACCGAGGTGTGTGACTCCGAGGACAACGACTGCGACGGTGATGTCGACGAAGGGCTCACCACCACCTACTACGCCGACTCCGACGGCGACTCGTATGGCGACCTCGGCAGCACCACCGACGACTGCAGCGCACCGAGCGGGTACGTGTCCGACAGCACCGACTGCGACGACACCGACTCGGCCATTCATCCGGGCGCCACCGAAGTGTGCGACTCGGTCGACAACGACTGCGACGGCAGCATCGACGAAGGCGTGACCATCACCTTCTACGCCGATGCCGACGGCGACGCCTATGGCGATGCCACCAGCACCACCGACGACTGCACCGAGCCCTCCGGCTACGTGTCCGACGACACCGACTGCGACGACACCGACGCCACGGTCTACCCGACCGCCCCCGAGGTCGCCTACGACGGCATCGACCAGGACTGCGACGGCGACGACCTCTGCGACGTAGACGGCGACGGCTTCGACTACGACGGCGGCACCTGCGCCGGCACCGACTGCGACGACACCGACGCAGACGTGGGGCCGGGCTCCTCCGAAGTGGCCGATGGGGTCGATGAAGACTGCGACGGCACGGTAGATGAAGGCACCGAGTGGTACGACGACGACGGCGACGGCTTCACCGAAGACGGCGGCGACTGCGATGACACCGACGCAGACGTGGCGCCTTCGATGGTGGAGGACTGCGACGGCATCGACGACGACTGCGACGGCACCATCGACGAAGAGACCGACTGCTACGACGACGACGGCGACGGCTTCACCGAAGACGACGGCGACTGCAACGACGGCGACGCCGACGTGAACCCCGACATGGTCGAGGTGGACGACAACGGCATCGACGACGACTGCGACGGCTCGGTCGACGGCGGCGTGTACGACCCCGACGGCGACGGCTACACCGAAGACGCCGGCGACTGTGAGCCCGAGCACGAAGACAGCTACCCGGGCGCCCCCGAGCTGCCCGACGGCATCGACAACGACTGCGACGGCACCATCGACGAAGGCACCACCGCCTACGACGACGACGGCGACGGCTTCACCGAAGACGACGGCGACTGCAACGACCTCGACCCCGACACCCACCCGGGTGCCGAGGAAGAGCTCGACGGCCAAGACGACGACTGTGACGGCGAAGTCGACAATGGCACCGACGCCTCCGACGACGACGGCGACGGTTTCTCCGAAGAGGCCGGCGACTGCGACGATGACGACCCCGACGTCTACCCGGGCGCGCCCGAGTCCGAAAACGGCATCGACGACGACTGCGACGGCGACACCGACGAAGACGAGACCGACGCCGACATGGATGGCGTGAGCACCGCCGACGGCGACTGCGACGACGACAACCCGTGGGCCAGCCCCGATGGCGTGGAGGTCTGCGACGGCATCGACAACGACTGTGATGGCGACATCGACGAAGGCTGTGAGCTGGCCGGCGATGACGGCCTCGACAAGGGCGGCTGCTCGTGTGCCGCCACACAGGCCACGGCCACCTTCGCCCTGCTCCTTCCCCTCGCGTTCGTCGCCTTCCGTCGGAGGGCCGCATGAACCGCGCCCCAATCTTCTCGAAGCTGCTGCTGCTCCCCTTCTTCGCGGCCTGTGGCGGCGAGGTGGCCGTCACCAAGGTCGACTCCGAGGTGGGCGTGAGCCCCGAGCTGGTCGACTTCGGCTCCGTGCCCGTGGGTACGGTGGTCGAGAGCGAGCTCGAGCTGTGGATTGTGGAAGGTGAGCCCGCCCGGCTCATGTCGGTCACGTTCCCGAGCGATACCGACGGTGTGTTCGACTGGGACGGCGCGGGCGGCACCATCCCGGTGGGCGACATCCTCACGGTCACGCTCACGTTCACGCCCACGGTCCCCGGTCTGTACGCGTCCGACCTGCGGCTCGTGACCGACAACGCCGGTGCCAACAGCAAGGTGCTCACCATCCGCGGACAGGCGCTCAACGCATCCGCCGAGCGTTCCCCGGCTGTGTTGGACCTGGGTGTGGCGGCGGCCGGGGAGACGGGCACCGGTGAGATCTCGGTCCGCAACACAGGCGGCGTCGACCTCGTCCTCGACCAGGTGAACGCCAGCCCGTCCACCTGCTCGGTCACGCCGTCCACAGGCGTCTCGGTCTCCGCGGGCAACACGGTCGACCTCTCGGTGTCGTGCCTGGCCGAGTCCGAAGACGCCATGGAGGGCGAGGTCACCTTCTCGTCCACCACGGTGTCCCTCGAGCCGGTCGTCCTGCTGATGAACGAATGCAACGGCGGCTCGGCGGCCACGTTCGACGGCGACGGCGATGGCTACGCGGCCTGCGGAGCCGACTGCGACGACGGAAACCCCGATGCCCACCCAGGCGCCACCGAGACCTGCAACGGCGAAGACGACGACTGCGACGGTGTGATCGACGAGACCACCGAGTGCTTCGACGACGACGGCGACGGCCTGTCCGAAGAAGAGGGCGACTGCAACGACGGCGACCCCGCAGTCTCCCCCGACGCCGAAGAACAGCTGGGCAACGGGGTGGACGACGACTGCGACGGCGTCATCGACCAAGGCACCGAAGACCTCGACGCCGATGGCTACTCGGATGTGGGTGGCGACTGCGATGACTCGGAGCGCACGGTCTACCCCGGCGCACCCGAGCTCCCCGACGGCCTGGACAACGACTGCGACGGCATCATCGACGAAGGCACCACCGCCTACGACGACGACGGCGACGGCTGGACCGAAGACGGCGGCGACTGCGACGACACAAACGCCACCATCTACGACGGCGCACCCGAGACCGCCGACTGGGCCGACAACGACTGCGACGGCATCGTCGACGAAGGCACCGAGAACTACGACGACGACGCCGATGGCTACACCGAGACAGGGGGCGACTGCGACGACGCCGACCCGAACGCGAACCCCGGCGAGGCCGAGGTGGTGGGCAATGGCGTCGACGATGACTGTGATGGGGTGGCCGAGTAGGGGCCCCCTCCGCCTCGCTGTGCTCGGCACCTCCCCCTGAGAGGGGGAGGACTGTGAGAACGACGATGTCCTACCCCTTCAGGGGGAGGTGACCCGAAGGGCTGGAGGGGGCCCACGAGACCAACCTCAGCCCCCCACCGGCCCCACCTTCTCCCCCACCGGCAAGAACACCCCCGTCCGCCGGCTCCCGTACCCCTCCGCAAACACCCACTGCTCGAACACCACCTCGCCCCCGGGTTTCTGGTCCCGGGCCGGCTGTCGGGTCTGGGGTTCAACGAGCTCGGGGGACGACGAATCGATGGGTTGGTGCCCGATTCGTCGCTTTGTTCGCTGACGCTCACGCTCCGAACGACTCGGTCGAGGCGGGCCGAGCCCTCCAACCGGACGACTTCAGGTGAGAACGACGATGTCCTCCCCCTCCAGGGGGAGGTGGCCCGAAGGGCCGGAGGGGGCCCACAAGACCAACCTCAGCCCCCCACCGGCCCCACCTTCTCCCCCACCGGCAAGAACACCCCCGTCCGCCGGCTCCCGTACCCCTCCGCAAACACCCCCTGCTCGAACACCACCTCACCCCCGATGATGGTGGCCGTCACCGCGCGATCGTTGCGCTTCACCATGCGCGAGAGCCCCCCGAACATCGTCATCGGCGCCTCGTGGTAGTCGTCGAGGCTGTCGTCGAGGCCGGCCGGGTCGATGATGGCGATGTCGGCGCGGTCCCCCGGGCGGAGGTGGCCGGCATCGATGCCAAACCAGTCGGCCTGCTCACCCGTCAGCTTGTGGACCGCGCCCGCCATCGAGATGGGTGCAGCGCCCTCGGCACGCTGCACCGCCCGCAGGTAGTGCAGGGGGAAGTTGTAGAAGGCCATGTTGCGCACGTGGGCGCCCGAGTCGGCGAACCCAACCTGTACACACGGCTCGCTGGCCAGCTTCACAAGGATGTCGGGGCGGTGGTTGGCGATGGTGGTGCGCCAGCGAAGGGCAGTGCCATGGGCCATCACCAGGTCGAGGAAGGTGTCCACCGGATGCTGCCCGCGCGCATCCGCTACATCGCCGAAGGTGCGCCCCTCCAGGCCGTCTTCGGGCACCGACACGATGGTGGCGTCGTAGAGGTCGCGGTGCCACACCCTTGGAGAAAAGCGCTTCTCGTAGTCGCGGCGAAACCACGCCCGGTACTCGGGGTCGGCGATGAGGGCGTTGCGTTCCATGGCGTCGGCCAGGTGCAGAGCCGCCTCGCCCGCACCGAACTCTTCGAACACCACCAGGTCCATGCCGTCGGCGTACACCTCGAACGGCGCCGGCACCGTCTGCCACCGGAAGCTGCCGCCGAAGAAGCGGTTGATGGCGTTGGCCACCGCGGGAAGCACACCGGCGAGCCAGGGGTCGGCCTTCGTGTCGGCGGCCGAGATCAGCGTGGTCTTGAGCGTCTTGCGCAGGCCCAGCGACACCGTCTCCGCCAGGAACAGCAGCACATTCACCTTGGTGGTGATGTTGGGCGCGCTCTGGAGCACCCGGTCGCGGCGGCGGAGAACCCCGTGCAGGCGCCGGTACTCGCTCCAGGTGGCGTAGCAGGAGGGCAGGTGCCGGCTGCGGAAGCGGTCGCCGCCCACCTTGTCCCAGGGGTTGGTCATGGTGGACAGCCCCAGGAAGCCCACATCGAGGGCACTCTCCAGGTAGTCCTCCATCGCCTTCAGCTCGGGCTCCAGAGGGCGGACACGGGGGTCGACCGCGCGCTCGAGGCCCATCACCGCGGTGCGGAGGTCGGAGTGGCCCAGGTAGGCCGCCACGTTGGGTCCGAGGGGGAGCGACCGGAGGCCGTCGATGTAGGACCGGGGGTCGTGCCAGGTCTTGTGTTGGGTGAGGGCGGGCAACACCGCTTCGCGGGGCAGCGCTTCGACTCTGCAGAAGAAGTCGGCGCAGTCTTCGGGCGTCGACAGGATGGTGGACAGGGAACAGGAGCCGATGGCCACCGTGGTGACGCCGTGGCGGACCGATTCCGTGAGTCCGGCCCCTTCCAGCAGCTCGGCATCGTAGTGGGTGTGGGTGTCGAGAAAGCCCGGCATCACCCACTTTCCAGTGGCATCAATCGTGCGAGTGGCCCCGTCGACCGCCACGTCGCCGTCTTCCACGCGCAGCACCCGCCCACCGTCCACCACCACCGTGGCGATGCGGTCGGGTGCCCCCGAACCATCGAAGAACCGTCCATTTCGGATGACGAGCATGGTCCACCGGGGGCGCGAAGGAGCCCGACGGTAGCACATCCTCGTCCGCAGCCGACCGGGTCAGGGGGGTGGGGTGGCCGGGGGGAGGACCAGTCGAAAGCGGGTGCACATCGGCCCCGACCAGAGCGAGAGCGAGCCGCCATGGGCCTGCGCAATCGCACGGCTGATGTGGAGGCCCAGGCCCACGCCGTCGCCGGGCTGTTCGGTGGTGAAGAAGGGCTCGAACACACGGGCCTCGAGCTCGGCGGGGATGCCTGCACCGGTGTCTTCGACCTCCACCACCGCATTCCCCTGTGGTCCGGTGAACGCGCGCACCACCACCCGCCCACCGGGGTGGTCTTTGATCGCCCGAGTCGCGTTCAGCAGCAGGTTCATGAGGACCTGACACAGCTCGGCCATGCGGCCTTCGACCGGCGGGGTGTCAGCCAGGGACACCTCCAGCCAGTCCCGGGCACCAGGCCGATGCCGCAGCAGGCGGACAACCGACGCCACCGCCGCACCCAGATCCACGCACTCGACGCCATGGGTGTGGGTGGCGGCCATGGCGCGGAGGTTCTGCACGATGCCCTCGACCTTGCGCACCCCTTGCAGGCTGTCGTCGAGCATCCGGGTGAGGTCATCGGGCTCGAAGGGCGGGGCGTCGGGGTCGGTGAGAGCCTCGGTCAGCATCTCCAGGTTGGACTGGAGGTACTGGAGTGGGTTGTTGATCTCGTGCGCAACGCCCCGGGCGAGGGTCTCGAGAGAGGCCTGGCGCGTGTTGTCGCACACCTCGCGCAGCATGCGGCGTTCGTCGGTGATGTCTTGGAAGACGCCCACCACACCACAGGGGGTGCCGGTCGGGTCGATCTCCACAATCCCCCGCGACCGCACCAGGCGCACGCTGGAGTCGGTGCGGACCAGACGCAGCTCGAAGTCGAAGGGCGCGGGGTCGAGCAGGGCCGACGTCAGCACCTCTCCCAGCCGGACACGGTCTGCCGGAACATAGAACGCCACGGCCTCTTCGAGGGTGGGGGTGGGGCCGGCGGGATCCAGGCCGTGGATGTGGAAGGTCTCCCGGCTCCAGGCGAGCGCCCGGGTGGCGAAGTCGAAGCGGAAGTGCCCCACCCCTGCAATCTCGTCGGCCAGCTCGAGCAGGTGGTTGGCCTCTCGGAGCTGGCGAATGGGGTCGGGATCCACCTGCGCCCGGGTGGCGAGCACGTACACATGGTGGGCCTGTACCCGTCCTTCCCAGCGAATCCAGCGGGGCTCTGGGCGATGCCAGTCGACACACGCAAGCGCGGGAAGCCGGTCGTCTCCCCCCACCATGGCCGCCAGCTCCGCCCGGACACGCGGCCGATGGTCGGCCTTGAAGAGCGTGTCGAAGGGTTGCCCTTCTCGGACCGCACCAGGCGGCCCCATCAGCGACCGAAAGTGCGCGTGGGCCCACACAATCGTGCCGTCCAGAGCCAGGATGCAGCGCGCACCGGGGAACAGGTCCAGCGTGGTGTCGGAGGGCAGAGCGTCGAGTGGATACATCGAGGTCCCAAGGGCGTCGCGAGCGTACCGCAACACAGCCAGGAGCGGGAGTGGATCCCCTCCGTATTCACCGGCAGCCCCAGCCGCGCGACCCACACGAGCGCCTGAACGGTTCCCACCGAATGGCGTCCGAGCTGCACCGTCGACTCCGAGAGAGGTCCGATGCTCCGCATTCTGTTGCCCGTCCTCCTGCTCCTGCTTCCCGCCCTCGCCTGCGCCACCCCACACACCACACACTCCCTCCACCACGGCGGTCTCGACCGCACGGTCCACCTGGTGGTGCCCGACTCGGCCGGGCCGGGTGCGCCTCTTGTGTTGGCTCTGCACGGAGGAGGCGGGCGGGGCGACCGACTGGACCGGGCCACGCGGAGCGGCCTGAGTCGGGGAGCGGCCAGGCGGGGCTGGGTGCTGGCGATGCCCGACGGCATCGAAAAGGGCTGGAACGACGGCCGCAAGCTCACGACCGACAAGGACAAGCGGCGCGCGAAGGTCGACGACGTGGGCTTCCTCGAACACCTGGTCGACCAGCTGGCAGCCGACGGCACCATCGACCCCGAGCGCGTGTTCGTCATCGGCATCAGCAACGGCGGCTTCATGGCCTACCGGCTCGCGGCGCTGGAGGCAGAGGCCCCCGGTCCATGACAATGCCCGACACCCCGGGACATCCCCGGGACACCCCGGGACTCCAGGTCTCACGACACGGCCGATAGGGGGTTGTCCAGACGGCAAGGGCTCGCCGTCTCCCGGGACTCCAACATTGGATTCCCCACCACCCGTGTTGTCTTGGAGGTCTCATGGCCGGCCGGAAGCGTTCGTCGTTCTCGCATCGCGAGGCGTCTCCCGAGCACACCTCGAACACCCCCGACCTCCGCACCCGAGGCCACCATGGCAACGCGGCCATGCAGGACGCCCTGCGCGCCCGCACGCCCGCCACCGACTTTGGCAGCACGCTGTCGTCCTTCGGCGCACTGCTCGGAGCCGACCTCGGTGGCTTCGGAGTCGGCATCGGCGGACAGACCGAAGACCTCGATGCAGCCGGCGTCTCCAACGGCACCGACATCCACCTCCACCCGGCGGTCGCCCGCTCCGGCGCCGACCTGCGACCCCTCCTGGCCCACGAGAGCGTGCACGCCGCGCAGAGCCAACGCGATGGTCGTCCGGCTCCCGTCGCCACACTCGAAGCCGAAGCCAGCGCAGGAGCCAAGGCACTGATGGCCGGCCGCCCGTTCGAGGTCCAACACAGCGCACCGGCGGGCAAGCCACTTCAGGAGACCCTCTCCGCCTGGCTGGAGCGCCAGTTCCCCACCGTCGCCGGCGCGGTCGAGGCCGCCAAAGACAAGGTGGCGCCCACCGACTGGGAAAAGAAGGCCGACGCCACCAGCCCCTCTGACGGCGACACCCTGGTCAAGCACGAAGACGGCGCCTGGCAGACGGCCGACACCTACCTCGGCACCGACACACCGGTGCGGGCCGACAGCCACGACTTCGCCGACGCCAAGAAGTGGCACGCAGCCGACGGCCGTACCGAGACGGACAAGGATGGCGTGAAGACCATTCGCCACCAGGCCACCACCACCGACGACCAGGGCCGCGACCGACGCGTGGTCAAGGAGCGGGTCTTCGAAGGCGACCGCATCACCAAGCTGCAGGACCGCACAGAAGAGCTCGACGTCCAAGCCACCGCACGGGACACCCACCGGGCCCTCGAGTCCGCCAAGGCGCCCCACCAGACCGAGCGCGAGCGCTTGAAGTCCGAGGGCGACCGGCTCTCCAACCAGATCCGCACCGAAGACGACGCCATCCGCAAGGCCGACGACACCATCCGTCAGCTCCACGCCAAGGTGGGCCCGGAAGGCAACGCCGAGCAGGACCCCGAGGTGGCGCCCAAGCTGGCCGACGCCCGCAAGCAACGCGCCGAGGCCCGCTCCCGCCAGGAAGCGCTCCTCGAAGAACGCCGCCGGGTGGACACATCCCTGCGCGAGACCGACCAGAAGCTCGCGGCGCTGTCCGACGAGCAGGCTCTCCTGGCCACCGACCCCAACCAGCTGGAAGCCATCGCCCACCGCAACGGCCTCAAGGTCGAAAAGCGCATGAAGGTGGTCGACCGCACCAAGAGCGACTCGGGCTGGGGGCGCAAAGACGACGACCCCTTCGCTGTGGAACGAACCCAGAAGGACGAAACCACCCGCGTCGTCGGCGATGCCACCCACGTCGAGTCCAAGGGCACCACCGACACGGTCTCCATCAAGGACCGGACAGCCACCCGAGAGCGCGACCTGGGGTCGTCGAAGACCACGGTCCAGCGCCAAGACTTCGCCGGCGAAGACGTCACCTCCGACAAGAACACCGCCACAACCACGCTGTCCCTCAAGGGTGGTCCCTCGGTCAGCCACGCGCGAAAGCGGGAACAGAAGGGGCCCGACGGAAGCGAAAACACCCGCTCCAACGGTGGTTCGGTGCACTTCAAGGACGGCAAGGCCGGCGCCACCGCCACCCACAACACACGGGTCAAAGACGGCCAGGGCAACGTGGTGGAGCGAGATGCCTCGGCCACCCTCGACACCGACGGCGCCACCGCGAAAGCCTCCCGCACCAAGGGCGTCGAGAAAGACCACTGGGAGGCCAAGACCACCACTTCGGCCAACGGCAACTTCACGGTCAAGGCCGTCCCGGTGAAGGGCCCGCCCCCCGGCGTGCAGCTCACCACCACCATCTCCGGCGGTGCCGCCTTGAAGGGTGCGGCCAAGGGCAAGAAGAACGGCCGCGCGGACCGCGAAGGCGCCTGGAAGGACGGCGACGGCGACTTCAGCGCGGGTGGACACCTCGGCGGCGGCGTGTCGGCCACCTACACCCACACCCGAACCCTGTCGGTGGCCGAAGCCAAGGCCTACCTCGGCTCGGTGGAGGCCATCGACGCCGGCGGCACCCCCTCGGCCAAGGCCCCCGAGCTCACCACCTGGGCCAAGCTCAAGGCCATCGGCGACAACGGCGGCGCCGACAAGCTGGCCGCCGCGATGGGAGGAGGCGAGAGCGCCCGTGGCATGCGCGACGGCGACACCGTGACCATGGAGCTCGCAGGCCACGTGGAGGGCGGCGCCGACACGTCGCTCGACAGCGACGGCACCAACCTTGGCGTGGGGGTGTCCGGCAAGGCCACCCGAACCCGCAAGGTGACCGTCGCGCGCGGCAAGGGTGACCTCGTGAAGGTGACCGTGCACTTCTCCACCGCGACCGAAGGCACCCTGTCCGGGACCGCCAGCCACGGCGTGGCCAAGGGTGGCGCATCCCACACCGAAGGCAGCTCGGCCGGCCGCGGCGTGACATTCTCGCTGCACACCAAGGACCCCGCCTACGACCACAAGTACGGCCGCATCGTGGGCACTCTCACAGAGTCGGGCCTGAAGAGTCTCCAGAAGGAGCTGTCCAGCGATGTCTCGGGCCGGTCGTTCGAGCAGGGCACGAAGCAGGCACGCAAGGGCAATGTGGAGGTGAAGGGAGCGTCGTTCAACGTGGGCCAGACCAACGAGACCAAGGAGAAGGTCGACCTCGAAGGCAAGTCCGCTTCGGGCGACTTCACCGGCAAGGGTGGCCAGAGCGCCGACATCACGGTCGCGGGTGTCAAGGTGCTGGGCAGCAGCGACGAGGCCTCGGTGTCCGCCAAGGTCGCCGCCGACGGGCAGGTGGACATCGACCTCCAAGAGTCCCACACCGACCACTCCCTCGCCGTGCCCAAGGAGCTCGCGCTCCCCACCGACCTCGAAGGCGCCAAGGAGCAGGCCAAGCTGCTCGCCAAGCTGAAGGACAAGGTACAAAAGGCCGAGACCAGCCTGCGCGGCTACCGACTGGACGGCGCCGCCCTCGATGGTCTGGTGGGACGCGCCAGCGACCACGGCAACTGGGTGAACTGCGCCGCCCTGCACCCCCGCAGCCTCGGCGCGTGGATGAACCTCCGCAGCGCCCTGCTCCGGCCGAAGGTCGACCCCGAGTGGGCCGAGGTCGACGCCGACCAGGCCGCCCGTCTCGCACGCGCCCGTGCCCTCTCCCGCTTCGCCGGAGCCACCGGAACAGATGGCGCTCAGGTGCTCGAAAACGCCCTCCGACACTGGGGCCAGGACACCTTCGGCGGCGACGTGGAGGGAGCGGCGCTGGGCCTGGGCTACGAGTGGCCCGCCGCCATCGCCAAGCACAAGCCGACCTTCGACAAGGCCGTAGACGGCGTGAAGGCTCTGCCCGGCAAGTTCGACGGCTGGCTGGCCGCCCCCGACGGCCTACAGCAGGAGATGAAGGCCGTCGATGCCCTCACCACCGACCTGAACACCGTCAGGATGGCCATCCTCGCCTGCAACACCTTCGCCGAGCCCCAGATGCGCGCGGAGCTGCTGCGCCGCTTGTCGGCCGACCGCACCACCCTCCGCAGCCACCACACCACCTTCATGCAGCGCCTCCAGGCGAAGAACGGTGGCGCCCCCATCGACGAAGACGCCCTCATGGCCGGCGACTCCGAGCGACGGGTGCGCGAGCTCCGGCAGATCTTGCAGGCCCTCAAGGCCGATGAGACCCGCCTGCTCGACAAGGCGGGCGACGAGCTCGACGACTTCTTCATGGTCGACACCCACGCCGTGACCCGCTGGCTCGACGAGGTGACCCGCTCCATGGACGACTGGGAGCAGGCCATCCATGAGCTCCGCGCCACCCGCGACGCCACCGGCATGGGCGCGGACTCCACCCTCCCCAAGCTCATGCCCGACACCGCCCGGATGATCCGCTACCGCAAGCAGCTCTCAGGCTTCCACCGCCTGTCGAAAGACGAGGTGAAGGCCCTCCCCGACAGCTCGATGCGCGGGCAAGAACGCGACGACTACACCGCTCTGGAGCGATGGACCCGAGACCTCGCCACCCCGTGACCGCTACCCGCGCAACACCAGCCACGTGGCCCAGAACAACGCCCCTCCGAACACGAAGCCCACGCTCATCCACCGCAGCAGCGCACCGGACATGGACTCGGGCTCGGTGGTGGTGGTGGTGTGGAGGGTGTCGGGCTCTTCGTGCGGAGACGGCGGGGTGCGCTCGGCGCGACGGGGCTCGACATCGAGCTCTTGCGACACCGCCCGCACACGGCCCTTCACCAGCTCGAGCCGCGGGACGAAGGCCGGGTTGTCGAGCGCCCGGCGGCACACCTGGAGGGCGCGGCGCAGCTCGTGCACATCGGCAAAGCGCTTGTCGGGGTCTTTTTCGAGGCACCGGCGGACCGTCCACTCGATCACGAGCGGAAGGTTGTGGTCGGGCTGGACCGAGGAGAACAGGGGGGGAGCCTGCGTGACGTGGGCCATGAGCACGCCGGTGCCGCGCTTGTCGCCAAACGGGGTGCGGCCCATGAGCAGGCGGAACAGCAGGCATCCGAGCGCGTAGATGTCGGCCCGGCCATCGACCGGGTCGCCGAGCGTTTGTTCGGGCGCCATGTACCAGGGGGTGCCCAGCACGGTGTCGTGGCCGGTGAGGTCGGAGGTGTCGTCGAGGTCTTTGGCGATGCCGAAGTCGATGAGCCGCACGCGGATGGGCGTGCCCTCGTGCAGGTCGCCGGTGACGAAGAGGTTGCTGGGCTTGATGTCGCGGTGGACGATGCCCTGTTCGTGGGCGGCACCGAGCGCCCGTGTGACGTGCTCGACCATCGTGATGGCCGCGCGTGGGTCGGGCTGGGTGAGGCGCAGCAGAGCCCGCAGGGTGTTGCCCTCGAGGAATTCCATCACCAGGTACGGGATGTTGTTCTCGATGCCGTGGTCGAGCACCTGCACGATGTGGGGGTGCGTGAGCCGGGCCAGGGCTTCCGCTTCCCGGAAGAACCGCAGCTGGTACTTCTTCCGCATCTCGGGGCGGCGGTCGCGGGTCTCGAGCACCTTGATGGCCACACGCCGGCCGGTGAGCTCATCCTTCCCCTGGTACACGCGGCTCATCGCGGTGACGGCCAGCCGACCCACCACGCGAAACCGGCCGTTGATGAGCTTGCCGCGGAAGGGGTCTACGGCGCGCTTGGCGGAGCTGGCAGAACGGCGATTTTGGGACGAGCGCAGGTCGCGGGTGGCGTACGACATGCGGGCTCCACGGTGTTGGAGGGAGGGCGACTGCCCGGTTCAGGGCATTCAAAATGGTGGGCTCGAGCCGCTCTTGCGACGCTCGAAAATTGTACTGCACGCGGCGCACGCCACCGCCGACAACAGTGGACAGACCAGACATCGTCTCCTCCACCGAGCCACCAACCACGCCTGCTGGACGCCGTTCCCCCGGGCGAGATTTTTGTCCGATCTCACCGCCCGGGCCCCGCCCACACGTCTCTGACAAGTGGCGCCGGGGAGTACTGCCCCGGAGGGAGCTGTCCTCGGCGTCCCCCCCCATCCCCCCCAGACCTGTCAGTGGGGGTCAGACAGCGCCGCGCCCGCTCCGCCTCTATTCCGGACAGGTCAAGCCCCTCCCGTCGCATCAAGATTCGCTGCCCGAGGCGTCCGGGTGCGCCTCGGCAAGATAGGCGCTGCCGCCGGAGGTCCCCGTGTCTCGCCGTCGTCTCTTCCCCCGGTCTGCAGCCGCCGTGTTCGTGGCCGTGGTCGCCTGGCTCTCGGGCTGCGACACACCACCCCCCGTCGGCAATGTGGACCACCTGCCCGTGCACGTGCCCCCCGTTCGAGCGGTGGAGGTCATCGACGACGCCAGCTTCATCGTGGCGCCGCCCGCCCCACCCGAGCCCGAGGTCTTCCGCACCTTCGACTTCAACAACTCCGACAAGGTGCTCGAGCGCTGGGCGGTCGACTCCAAGTCGAAGGTCTCCCAGCAGCGGCTGATCGGCGCCGTCGACAGCGCATGGGAAGGCACCCCCGGCATCCGCGTGGGCCCCGAGCCCCTCGACAAGGACTTCGGCTGTCACGCCGTCACCACCCGCATGCCGGTCGACACGGGCGGGCGCTTCCAGGTGGCGGTCCGCGTGCGCACCGTCGACATCGGCGGAGAGAAGCTGAAGGCCGGGGCAGGCCTCGAAGTGGTCGCGCTCAGCGGCACCAAGGACGAACCCGAGGTCGAGAGCCGCCACCTCACCACCACCCGCCTGCGCGGCTCCACCAATGGCTGGGAAACCCTCACCCTCACCGTCGACGCCGAGCGCAAGACCAAAGCCCTCGAGCTGCGCCTGCACCGCTGCACCGGCCGGGGCACCGGCCACGCCATCTTCGACGACCTCACCGTAGCCACCGTCCCGCAGCAAGCCGCCGCCCTCGACGCCCCCGACGTCAGCCGCAGCCACCGCGCCGAGCCCCACCCCCTCGTGCGGCGCCTGAGCCCCGACACCGACCACCGTCCGGGCATCCTCACCATCGCACCCGCCACCTGGGTGATGCGGGTCGACCGCAGCGAGCCCGCCACCCTCCACGTGGGCTTCGGCGTCCACGACCGCACCCACCGCGAGGCACGGGTGTGCTTCCGCATCCACGAAGACGGCGGCTCCACCCTCGTCAAGCGCTGTGTGGCCACCGACCACGACGAATACCGCAAGAACGGAGAGGGCTGGGTCGACACCGCCATCCACCTGCCCCCACGCGACAAACCCACCACCCTCGTCTTCAGCGCCACCAGCGAAGGCGGACCCGAGGGCGCTCCCGCCATCGGTCTCTGGGGCAATCCCCGCGTCATCCCCCAAGAACGCACCGCCCCCAAAGCCGACAAACCCGACATCGTCCTCGTCATCTTCGACACGCTGCGTCGCGACCACCTCGGCTTCAGCGGCTACGACGTCCGGCCCTCGTCCCCCCGCATCGACGCCTTCGCCGCCACCGCCTGGGACTTCACCCAAGCCTCGTCGCCCGCCGGCTGGACCCTCCCCAGCGGCTCCACCATCATCACCGGCCGCTACCCGCTCCTCCACGGCGGTGGCTGGCGCGTCCGCCGCGAAGTGCAGCAGCTCAAGGTCTCCGACGTCCAGAAGAAACGAGCCCGCACGCTCGACTTCACGTCCGTGTCCCACGACATCCCCACCCTCGCCGAGAAGATGCGCGAGGCGGGCTACCGCACCACCATGGTGGCCTCCAACCACTTCCTCTCGCCCGACTTCGGCTTCGGCCGAGGCTTCGACCGACACGCCCAGTACGGCGGCTCCAGCGTCCAAGGCGGCGAGAAGGCCGGCAAGGTGGTCCAGCGCCTGCTCGAGCGCGAGCCCCTCGGCGAAGGAGAGCCCCTCTTTCTCGTGGTGCACTTCATCGACGCCCACATTCCGTACCGCCACCGCTCGCCGGGACGCGGCCGCTGGGCCCCCCCCGACGACATCGAGTTCGAGACCGAGTCCTACCGCGGGCGCAAGGTGCTCAAGATTCCCAAGCTCAACGACGAGCTCCGCCAGCACCCCGACTCCCTGCTCAACCTCTACGACGCCGACATCGCCCACATGGACGGTGTCTTCGACCAGGTCATCGACTCCGTCGGCGACGCCGGCATCGTGGTCACCGCCGACCACGGCGAGGAATTCGCCGACCACGGCTACTTCGAGCACGGCCACCACATCTGGCAGGAGCTGGTGCACGTGCCACTCCTCGTGCGCCCGCCCGGTGTGACCGCCGACCCCCGCACCATCGACGCCGCCGCCAGCATCGCCGATGTCTTCCCCACCATCCTGTCGTGGGCCGACGTCGACCCCGGCGAGGTCGATGGAAAGGTGCTCGACCCCGACCAGCTGGACGACTGGGGCGGCCGCCGCGTGTGGCTCGAGAACCAGTACATGGGCCCCGAGCGCACCGGCTACCGCCTCGGCTACGCCAAGGTCACCTACACCCATCCCGTGGGCTGGCTCGACGGCCGGGTGAGCAAGCGCCGCGACCCCCTGCACAATGGCAAGCCCAGGAAGTCATCGTCGCCGCCCGTGAAGCTCAAGTACCCGGTGGATGCCGGCGGCGTGGTCTACGACATCCAGGCCGACCCCGGCGAAGCGTCTCCCCGCACCCTGTCGCCCACCGACCCCCTCCTCGCCCCCATCGCTGAACGCCTCGCCACCTACTTCCCGGGCCTGCACCTCCAGTGCGACCGCCCCACCGAAGAACCCCTCGAGCTGCGCTTCTCCGCCGATGTCGCGCTGGTCCGAATCTCCCCGCTGTCGCTGTCCTTCGACGACACCGTCGACATCCCGGGCGACCGCCGCTCCGTCACGCTCACCCTCACCCCCGACGGCGCGCCCGAGTCCACATCCCTGGGCACCACCCCGTGGGTGGTCATCGAAGCGGTCGACGACGGCGAGGTGCGCCTGGACACCGAGCTTCCCGAGCAGTGCCGCATGTGGAAGAACGACCACCGCGGCGGCAACGTCGACCTCGACGACGAGTCCCAGAAGATGCTCGAAGAGCTGGGCTACATGGGGCACTCTCACTAGCGGTCTCGAGGTCTTCGCAACACGGGCTGCACATCCCATGCGGTGGGTCAGTGCGGAGAGGATTCGGGGAGACTTTGCTGCCCACGCGGCAAGAGGACTCTCGGAGCCGAAAGTGCACACACCGTGCACCAATCGGTGCGACCACACACCGGTTACGCCCGCACACCATGGCGCTCACTTCTCGAACTGCACGCACCCACGCCCTCCTGCTGGAAGGCTGTGGCACGGCCATCGCCGAACAAGGCCTCCGCGGCCTCACCGTCGAACAAGTCATCCAGGCCGCCGGCAAGTCTCGACGCACCTTCTACCACTACTTCCCCGACCTCGACGCCGTCCTCTTGGGCCTCTACAAAGACGTCGTCGCAGATCTGGTGGGCCGCATCGAAGCCGCCGTGGCAGGCGCGAAGGGCCCGGTGAACCGCCTCTACGCAGCCCTCGACGCCTACCTCGACTTCCAAGAGGCCGGCGGTCGCCTGGTGGCCGAGCTGCAGGCCGAAGCCGCCAATCCCGCATCGCCGCTGTGGCCCACACGCATCGACACCCTGCATGTGCTGGTCGACCTCACCCATCGCGAAGTGCACACCACTTCCGGCATCACGGTCGACCCCGACGTCTACTCCATGCTCTTCCATGGGCTCGAAGCCCTCGTCATCCAGCATCGGCGGCAGGGACCATTCGCCCCGGAGGTCCGGGCACGCATCGAGACCACCGTGAAGGCGGTCTTCCTCACCACCCTGGCGAGCGCCGACAAGCTGCCCACAGCCCCCGTCACCTGACCGCTCAGCAGCCCCCGGGCAGCTCGTCTTCTGTGCCCTGCGCGCACCAGAACGTGGCCTCTTGCGAAAACGGCCCGGCGTAGGGGTCGAGCTTGTCCCACGCAGCTTCGCCCGCCTCATCCACCATCGGCTGCTGCAGCTCGAGGTGCAGGTGCGGAAAAGACGACCGCCCGCTCGACCCCACCTTGCCCAGCACGTCGCCCTGCCGGACACTCTGACCCTCTTCCACCGCCACCGAGTCGGTCATCATGTGCAGGTAGCGGGTCCGCCACACCGTGCCGTCGTCGCCCACGTGCTCCACCGTCACGCGGTTGGCCTTCATCTCGTGGCCATCGCACGACACGTCTCCCGACCCCAGATCGGCGTGACAGCGGTCGTAGTAGCCATCCACGGTCTCGGTCACGGTGCCGTCGGCAGCCGCCAGGATCTCCACACTGCCGGCGTCCATGGCTGCCCAGCTGCCGGCCAGGATGAAGTCGGAGCCTTCATGGCCGTCGTAGCAGTACGGAAAGGCGCGCCCGAGGTAGTCGAGGCAAATCGCCGCTCCGATGGCACCTTCGTCGCTGTGGTCTTCGGGGTCGTGGTCGTGGCCCACCACCTGGTCGAAGGCATCGGGGTCGGCGAGCGGAAAGGCGAGCTGCACCGCACCCCGAAGCGTTGGATCCGCGGTGTCTTGGACCTCGGGAGCGGCCGAGTCGACGGGGGAGGCGGACTTGTCGGGGTCGGAGGCACACGCGATGAGCAGTGCCGCTCCACAGAGCGCAAGAACACGCATGGCTTCAGTCTCCAGGTACCAGGTCGACAATCCAGACCTCGGGCGGACAGAAGAACCGTAGCCGAGGAGCGGTGGAGCGCTCCAGTCCAACACCGGCCGAGACCACCAATGTGGCCCCGCCAGCGAGGGTGGACACCCCTTGCGCCCGGTCGCGGTCTACGTTCGAGAAGGTGATGAGGGGCCCGATGCCCGGCAGCTGGACCTGTCCGCCATGGGTGTGGCCGGCGAGCATCAGCACGTTGGGACCGGCGTCTTCGAGCCCGAGCGAGAAGTCGGGCCGGTGACCGGCCACGATGGTGACGGCGGCGTCTCCACGCCCCGGTGGCAGTGCGGGGAGGGGTGCCCGGGAGGTCTCGAGGTCGAGGAGAACCAGGTCGACTGGACCGACCGACCGCTGCTCGATGGGTGCGGTGGCTGTTCGGACCCCTGTGTTGGCAAAGGTGTCGGGCCAACCTGGCAGGTCGACATCCCCCTGAACGGCGAACGCACCGAGGGGAGGGGCGCCCACAACCGTGCGAATGGCATCGCCCAGAGCAGCCCGCTCGCGGTCGATCTCGTCGGGTTCTTCGAGCTGGATGTAGTCGCCGGCAAACACCACCAGGTGGGGGTTGGCCGCCGCCACAGCCGCCAAGGCAGCCCGCTCATGGTCCCCCACGTGGTCGGTCTGGAGGTCGGCCACGAGCGCCACGCGGATGGGCTCGGACAGCCCCGGCACGACCACCGTGGCGCGCTCCACCTGAAGCGCGAAGGGCTCGATGAGCACCGCATCTACGCCGATGGCCACCAACAGGAGGGCCAGCGGCACCCCCACCCAACGTGGCGCACCGCCCGACCGCACCGCCCCGAGCAACAGCAGCCCGGGCGCATAGACGAACAGCAGCCACGCCAGCGCCTGCAACAAGCCAAAGAACACGGCCCCCACATCGAGCGTGACCGCTGCCGACGCCACGATGAACAAGCCGAAGAACACCGTGCCCGTGGCCGCTTCCATCAGGCGTCGGCCGGTGGGACCGCGCCACACCCGCAGGCCGGTCCACGCCGCGATGGGCAGCAGCACGAGGTGAATGAGCACGACCGCCACCGAGCCTCCGAGCAGGCGGGGTGGCCCGACTATCCGACCCCATCCAAGCCGGGTATGCCGTCCGAGCACACCACGACTCGGGGCCCCCCATGACCGGTCCGTTCGAGCCCCACCTCAGCTTCCTCACCCTCGCCGTCGCCGATGTGCGCCGTGCCACGCGCTTCTACGAGGCCCTGGGGCTCACGGTCCACCCCCGCTCGGGCACCGACTACACCTTCTTCCAGCTCAACGGGCTGGTGCTGGCCCTCTATGGAGCGGCCGACCTGGAGGCGCTCTGGGGCGAAGGAACCACCGGCGACCGGCCCCGCACCGCCCTGAGCCACAACGTCTCCGAGCCCGACCGCATCGACGCCATCTTGGCTTGTGTGCGGTCGGCTGGCGGCCAGATCCGCGTCCCCCGCGGGCCCACGCCATGGGGCGGCGAGTGTGCGTGGTTCGAAGACCCCGACGGACATTGCTGGGAAGTGGTCTACAATCCCCGCCTGGCGCGCGATGACCACGGCGGCGCCTGGCTTTCCCCGCGGAGCGCATCGTGACGGCGGATCCGTCCGACCCAACCCGGACCGAACCCTACACCGACGTCGACGACAACACCGACGGAGCGGCTGCTTTCGAACGCGCAACCCGCGCTGCACAGGCCCTCGCAGACCTCCCACCGGCACCCACTGAGGCGGTGCCCGAACATCCTGCGTCCGAGCCAGCGCCCCTCCAGCTGGTGCGCGTGGTGGTGTTGCTCGCTGTGGTGGGCCTGGTGTGGCTGGGCACGATGCTGTGGGAGCGCATCGGCGGGTAGCCATCGGTGTACGGGACAACTGTACGGTTTGTACATCGCGAGACTGGACCGCCACCGGGCCATGGGTGACCATCCAAGCGTCCCCTCGCCGGGCTGCGGGAGTCCCCGATGTCCAGACCCTTCTTCGCCATGTGCCTGCTCACCGTGGCGTGCACGTCCGACCCGGTCGACAAGACCCCGGCTCGGGCCGACGACACCGCCGAACCGGGCACCACCGGCACATCCCAGCCACCGGTCGACACCGCTCCTCCCGACGACACGGCCACCGAGCCAGCCGACCCCTGGCCCGACCCCGAGACCCTCCCAGACGGCACCCTGTCCCTCGTCTACGACGGCATGGTGGTCTCTCCCGGCGACACTCTGGCGGTCGACACCGCCCCTGCCGGCCTGCCCGACCCGACCACCATGCGGCTGGTCCTCACCA
>Ga0213833_1000806_pt1 | contig 26108 bp, 37 predicted proteins | sample SWATP21_FD_160575 | JGI IMG/M metagenome (GOLD analysis project Ga0213833, IMG submission 160575) | Coastal seawater microbial communities from Marineland, Florida, United States - SWA TP2 #1 | ecosystem: Environmental > Aquatic > Marine > Coastal | place: USA: Florida | collected 2016-08-14 | reverse complement strand
GGGGGTGCTTGTGTTGTGTCATGTCTTCCACCAGTGATGGCGAGGAAGACGATGGTGCTGGCGGCGAATCCAAGCGCGTCGACTACTCCGCGATGCTTGGCGGCTCCTCTGCTCGCGCCAAGCCGCCGAAGCTCAAGTCCAACGCCGGCGGCCGTTCCACACAACGCCTGCTCGCCGACGCCCCGACACGTTCAAGCGAGACACACGACGCGTCCGGCAAGTGGATCCACCCGTACAACCGGGGGCCGCGGCCGTATCGAAAGCCGAAGCCATGGGAAACGGTCCCGCAGGTTGTGCCGCTGGCGGCGCCTCAAGCCGGTCCTGTGGTGGCAGACTTTCTTGACCCCGAAACAAACCTGGAAGCGTGCGTCGTGTGGTGGTGTGGGTGGTGGTGGTGCCCGTGTTGTTTTTTCTTTTTCTTTTTTCTTTTTGGGGGTTCCACGAGGGGAGGTTGGCTCGTCGTGACGCAGTCATCGGCAATGGCATGTCACATGCCGCATGTCACATGCCGCATGTGGCGTGGCCCCTCGCACTTCGTAGTATGCATGCATTTGCTTTGCTTTGCTTTTGTTTCCTTCACCATGGGTGTGCGGGTGGTGTGGGTGTGCAGATATCCCCGAAACAAGTTGTTTGCGTTGGTCCTGCGACTCGTGGTGGTGCACGAAGGATGGGGTCCAGAGTCCAGCGACATTCCGTTTCGTGGTGTGGCGCAGCGTGTGTCACGAACAACTCGCGTCTTGGACGTGGTGTTTTGGGATGGGTCTGCGCACTGTGGCCTCCATGTGTACAACTTCCCGCCCGACTTTGACCCCAGGTACGCGGCCAGTGCGTGTGGGACTGCGCAACGCCGCGTTGCCGCCACCACCACGTGTGGTACAATTCATCACACGCAGGTGGCGTGGCGCCATATGTGCTCACGACGGTGGTGGCAACTAACGTTGTTGTTTTTGTTTTTTGCTTCGCGTGTGCATGTCGCGCGGCAGCTACTACCGACGCAAAAACGTGACGCTGCGGCAATGGTTGGCGTACCGCGAGAGCTTTTGCCTGTGTGCGTTGCCCATTCCCCCCAAGCACCCGTTGCGCCCGTTCGAAGACGGCGGAAGAAGCGACGCCCTGCGGGTGGCCATGCAAGATGCCGCCCGCGTCATCCACCACTTGTGCGTCAACGGTGTGGGTCGCGAGCTGTGTGTGACACGCTGTGTGTGCGTGTGTGGATACATGTGTATGTGTGGTTTTGTGCGTGCGGGCACTGTCCCCTTCGGTTGACGGAATGTCCTGATGTGCCCGCGCACGCACGCGTGCGCGTGTGTGTGTGGTGGGACTGTGGTGCTGCGCCGCGCCGTGATGATGCTTGGGCTGTGGTTGATTGGGGATGGGTGGTGTTGGGCGTCGACTGGTGCAGCTACGATGCCCTCCATGTCATCGTTCGCGTTGCCAACGTGGGAAACCGCAAGGGTCGCCTGTTTGGCGGGCCTCAAAAGGGACTGTTCTCAGGTTGGTTGTGTGCCCTGGCGCATGCGATCATGCACCTGGTTGTTCGCGTCAACACCAACCTACTCACTTGCGCGGCTGGTTTTCCGCGCCGCCCATGTTCTTGTTGTTTTCCTCTTTTTCTTGGCTGGGTGTTCAGGTACCATGTCCATGGCACACTCTCGAGACACGATCAAAGACCTTGCGGACGAGCTTGGTGGTGGCGAGCTGGGGTGCCTGGATTTCTCTGCGCTACCGCACAGTGGCGACCTCCGCATCGTTCGCTTGTTTGGCCGCTTTTCGCGCTTTTTAGTTGTCTCGTCCTCGTCCCATCCATCCTGTGGGTGCGTTGCCACCCGCGTTCAACTCTTGCAGCGCGTGTGCACGCAGGTCACCCAACACCAAACATGTGTGCCGTGAGCACACGCGCGCGTGTATATGTGTTTGCGTGTGCGACACACTGGGTGTGATACCATAGCTGCCGTAGACGCATGGATGTGCGCATGTGTCTCATGTGGTGCATTTCACCAACCCTCACCCCCGTCTTTGCTACATCCATATCCATATGGACATGCGTGGTGCTTGATCCACAGCTTGCGTTTGGACGACGCCCCACGCGTTCATGACGCGGACATGCGCGTGCCTGGTGTTGCATCCCGTCCCCGACCGCATGGCAGCCAGCGTAAGCGGCGCGGGCGCTGGTACGACGCAGACGACGCCGGCACTGGGGTCTCCACTGACGACGCGTGGGTGGACGGTCACTTGTGCTCCGCGTTCACTCCGCCTCCTCGTTGCGGCGTCAAAGTCATGAAGTCTCGACAAACGTTGCTCCCGTGTGTGGTCGCGCTCGTGAAGGTAAGGTGGGTGGGGTGCTCGGTCCATCCATAGGGTAGTTGTCGCGGTGTGTCATACTCGCAGTTTCACGTCCTGTGATGTAACGCCCCCTGCTCCATGGACATTCCCTTCTCTGGGTTGCTTGTGTCGTTTGTGCTTGTATCCTGTGTGTGCCACCGCCACGTACCGTGGGAACGCGCAGAATGTGTGGCAGCGTTGGCAGCGCAGTCGTCGGTTCATTGGGAAACGCAAGGTGTGGGCCACTGTGTCAGTCATCGACACCGTCCACCTTCGCACCTTCCTGCATAATGTGATGCGCAGTCATCGAGAGCAACGTCTTATGTGCGTTTGTCGAGACGCGCGTGGTGTGGTTCGCGCGAACCTGTTGTGCGTTGCACACAATCCTTTCCGCTCATGTGTCATGACACCTGGTTTTTCCCTTTGTTTTGTTTGCCGTTTGTGTGTGTGTTATCCGCATGCGCGCGCGCGTGTGTGCGTGCGTGTGTGTGTGTGCGAGTGTGTGTGTGTTATCTGCGTGCGTGTGTGTTGTCTGCGTGCGCGTGTGTGTGTATGTGTACGTATGTGTGAGTGTGGGCTACACGCAGGTACGGCCCCAAGAAGCAACTCACAAATCTTGTGGCGTGTGGTGGCGATCTGCTCCTGGCTGTGGACGCGTGGCCATGGGTCCCCGAACGCATGGGTGTGCGTGCCAAGGCGCCGTCCCCTCGCCAACGCCGACGCAGTTCGGTGTCCTTGTCCACCACAAAGCCCCCCACCGGTTCCGGCAGCAGCAACAGCAGCAGCAGCAACGCCACTGCAGTGGGGCAGTCGACCGGAAGCACGGGCAGTGGTGCGGGCGTGGCGTCGACGCTCACGCTTCGGGCCCTGTACTGGAAGGCCGTGGTGTTCCACGTGTCGACGGAAGTCCACGTGGCGAAGGCGTGCCTCGCTGCTCCCCCTGTGCGCCACGCCGGCGGTCGCACCGAGACCGCGCAGAGGGCACAGGGCGACCCGTTGAAGCGGCTGCCTTGGCTTCGCCATGTGTGTGCGGCAGCGGCGGAGGAGGTGGCGGCGTTTACGGGCGACGAATCCGGTGGCGTGGCGGTGGCGGGGCCGTCGCTGTGGATGCCGGCCGTGGTGAACAGCGGTGGCAGTTGCAGTGACGGTGGTGCAGACTCCACACCGGGTGCCCCCATGGGAAGTGACGTGAGTGGTGGTGGTGGTGGTGGTGGTGGTGGTGGTGGTGATGGTGGTGCCGAGCAGGAGCAAAAAGGCTGTCATGATGGCGCGGACCAAGTGTGTTCTGGACCTGGTGGTGCGAGGGGGGGCTGGGTGAACCTGTGCAACGGCATACACGTGGACGACCTTGGTGTGTTGCTGCAGTCGTCCCATGAGTCGTACGTCGTCGTTGCGTCGTTGTCTTCTCTATCTATCGTGGTGATTCGGCGAGAGTCATTACCGTTCATGTGTTGTGTATTCTCGTATGTTCGTGTGGTGTGGTGTTGTTGGTGTGACGGGTGTGCGACACAACCCTGTGTGTGTGTTGGTGTGGTCAGCTTCGAGAAGCAGTTCCTGGCCGAGGTCGCCACCGCGGTGGTTCGAGAACGAAGAGCACGCAAAGCAGCGCGCGAGCGTCTCATCGATAACATGCTCGCCGCCATCAGTTAGTCGTGTGTGTTGCGTGTGTTAGAGCCTGGAGCCCACTTGCCTCCGTCCGTTGTCGTAGCGCGTGTGGGCACAGTTCCTGCGTCGTGCATTGCAAGGCAAACGCAACACGCGAGGGGTGCTGGGCTTGTGTACATGGAAGTATTTTGCTGTTTTGTTTGTTCCACAGCCGTTTGATCAACGGGCACAAAGCACAAGCAGGCAACACAATCGACTCGTTGGGAGATCTGTCCACCTCGAACCAACACCTTCCTCCACTCCTCCAAACTACCACTCACCATCGCAGGCAAACAAAAAAGAGCCCACGCACAACACACACACACATAAGAACACCTCTCATCCTCCGGCACACCGCACTCAGGAAAGAACAGGGCGCACGGTACACAGTACACAGGCAATGCCCTTGCTTCCCCCCTCCACATGCTACTAAGCAAAACGACAACACACACAGGCACTGTGGATGCGTGGTTTCATCCTCAAGAGACCCATGTAGCGCGCGCGTCGGTGGAGGGAGGTGCGTCAGAACCAAAGCCGTGTGGACAGCAGGAGCCTCTGCGATTGATTTAGTCAGAGTCCTCCTCGTCTCCCTCTTCCACACCAGCAAGTTGACGGCTCAGGTCGGTTTCCTCACGCTGTGTCGTGACACGAGGCGCAACCTTCACGGTCAGCTTGCCTCCCTTCTCTTCGATCACCTTCCGTGTGGCGTCGATCGCGTTCTGCACAGCTGCGAGGCCAACCTCCTTGCTGGGAGACGACGTCAGCATCACATACAGTGGGGGTGCGATCAGCTTCACACTGATATCGACGTCCTTCGTGCTGCAGGCCTTGCCAGCCAGCTGTGATACAACGAACATTTCACACGCGGGACATGTGAGTAGCGTGCACAACTGTGCCGCCTCATTTGGTGCAACAGGACAAGCCACGTACCAGTGCCGCACGGATGGCGTCGATGCCCTCGTAAGTGAAGCACCGAACCTCGATGTCTGCTCGCACCTTGATGGGCTGTGCCGCACCAGACGAAACACACGTGAGCCGAACGGCCGACGAAAGGCACCACACGCACGAAGCACAGCACACGCGACACACACACACACACACACACACACACACATATGCGCACACGAAAACTGGCCAAGTAATCATACCTTGGGGGTCAAGCGGCGCTTGATGTTCAACATCAACAGCTTCAGGGTCTTCTCGGGAATCTCCAACTCGTCGAAGATGGTGGGATCCGCGACGGATCGGCGGAACGCCTCGTGCGCGTGCCCGTACTTGCGGTACAACGGCCAGCCAATGGTCTCGTACAGCGAGAGCAACGGAGTGCCGACGTTGGCGGCGACGTGTCGCAGAATGCTGTGCACGGCCTTGGCACGCAGGTAGCGGTCCTCACAGGCGGCAATGTCCTCCGGAGCAACACGGCGCTTGGACAGATCAATGTAGCCCTTGTCAGGGTCCACACGCATGACCATGACAGCCTCTGTCTTGCCCACACGGATGAGCTTGTTGATCGACCGGATGCGTCGACGGGAGAGCTCACTGTACATGACCATGCCCTCGATGTTGTTGTACCTGCAAGCGCCACGCAGTCACACACGGTTGGTGTGTCAGCACGCGCACAACACAATACACTGCAGCAACATTCAGCACAGTCCATAGCCACGTCAACTGTCCGTGCGGGCGGGATCCGGGTGTACGTACTCGAGCAATGTGACGTAGGCGCCCATCTGTGTGATTCGGGTCACATTCACGATGACAACCTCGTCCGAATCAGGAAACTGTTTCTCGTAAAAGCGGCAGCGCAGCAAAGCGGGGTCCATGGCAGGAACAGGCTCCTCTGCCTTGCTGGATCCAGCGTCAGCAGCAGGGTCAGCCATTGTGAACGGGTGCTGTGAAACACAAACAAGGCGCGGCGTCAGTGTTTGCCATGGCACACACACGGCTAGCACTCCACAGGCTGCAGCAGCGGTTCCCTGGGGTAATGCGGGCCACGGTGTGTACCCAACAGACGCAACAACACACCTTGAAACGGGAAGTGGGTGTCTCAACTGAGGAGCACGTGTGCTCGGTGATCAACAAGTCGCGCGAGGTGTGTGCGGTCCAGATGAGTGGGACACAAACTGGTGCTGGGCTTGGCGCCAGCAAGAAAAAAACAAACAAGCAAAATTAGACACGAAAAGATCGATACGGCTAAGATGACATGACGCTGAAGGCTGATCAGCTACTCGGCGCTGCGTGTGATCCAGGACACGCCAACAATGGCGGGTATTTGGCGCTCATGATTGCTTTTGGGGACGCTGTGGCACTCGTAGAAACCTTTTGGATTGCATTGAGCAGCCGCAACAAAGTGGTTGCCGCGGCCGCGCGGCGTAAACTCGCAGAATGAACCGAGGGATGCACAAGGGGACTGTTTAGTGTTTGATGAAATGAACAACAAAGGGGAACCCTGGAACCTACAGCACCCAGCTGCCGCACTACAAAGGATGCGAGCGAAAGACTTGGACAACTTTGAGCGAAGAAACGCAAACAACACGTGGAGACCACGAATCAGACTGAGTCCAAACAAGCTATCTTCCGTGTGCATGTCCATGTCCATGTCCATGCCCATGCCCGTGTCCGTGCCCGTGTCCGTGTCCGTGCCCGTGCCCATGCCCGTGCCCATGTCCATGGCCGTGGCCGTGGCCGTCATCGCCCTCATCATCCCCCTCAACTTCCACCACAACCTCGTCCGGCTGGGTTTTGGCCTCTGACTCCCCAGTCGCCAAAGCCTTTTCTTGCTCTTCCATCTGTTGCATCCACAAACGACGGTAGTGGCCGTCTGGCATCGCCATGAGGGCATCATGGCTGCCTCGCTCGGTGATCTGCATCCCAGCCACCAGTCGTCAAAGGACTAGTCGGTCACTAACAACACTGCATCACACAGAATGTGACACGTACCACACCCTGGTCCAGCACAATGATTTCATCCGCTTCTCGCACAGTGGAGAGACGGTGGGCAATGACTAGCACCTGTGAGTGGAGTGGGTTACATCATAGACGCTCCAACCCAGCACGGAAGCAGCAGCGGCTACGAACCGTGCGGCCTTGTGAGGCGGCGCGCAGGGCATCTTGGATGCCCCTCTCTGTGATGGTATCCAGAGCTGACGTGGCTTCATCCAACACAAGGATGGGCGGGTTCTTCAGCAACGTGCGTGCGATGGCCACACGCTGCTTCTCTCCACCCTGGTAGCGTTGATTTCTCACCCCAGTGTCAGCACGTTGCGCCAGTCAAGCGCGACAGGCACGCACCAACAACGTACAGACAGCTTCAGGCCACGTTCTCCGACCTGGGTAAGGAAGCCCTTCTTCAATTGCTTGACAAATTCCCAGATTTGTGCCATCTGCACACGAGTTCAACACAACCAAGCCCCACGCGGTTGGGGACGAGGTTCCGTGGGCGGTGCAGCCAATGGTTTCGCACCTTGGTCACCTCGTTCACAACCTCCTGTGAGCTCCCAGGCTTGCCGTACTGAACATTGTAGAACAGAGAATCGTTGAACAACACTGTGTCCTGTGGCACGATGCCAATAGCCTCGCGGAGGCTCTTTTGTGTCACCTTCGACACATCCTGGCCGTTGATGAGCACGGCACCCGAAGCCACGTCGTAAAACCGAAACAGCAGGCGCGCAATCGTGGATTTTCCTGCGCCGGTGGGGCCCACAATGGCTGTGGTCTTTCCTGCAGGGACGGTAAAGTTGATACCACGAATACCCCGCGTTTCATCTTGCGAAGGGTAGTGGAACTTGACGTTGCGGAACTCGATACTGGCGCCAGCGTTGGGGTCAATTTGCCTGGCGCACAAGCACCACATGCGGTGGGTTACGCGTCACATCGCAAAGCACCAACGCATAGCACCGTGCATTGCGAACGCACAACAAAGGCGCGTTGGGCTCGTCTGTAACATCTGGGTCCTGGGGCGAGGAGGAGACGCACAGCAACACGTAAACGTCCAATCACACGTGGAATCGAATCCAATCCGAGGTGCCACAGGGAACAAAAAAACCTGACAGAAAAACTAAACACAACACAAACACCCGTGTCCGTGTGGTGCTGATGCGATGAGGCAGAATGGACGAACGTTGTCGAGGAGCTCTGTCAGGTTGCGCATGTCTTCCATGGCATCAACCACCGCGCCGTAAATGGTGCCCAGGAAGCCAAGGGGTTGGAACAACTATCGGCGGGGCACACAACAAGTACACTCGATGAATACTACAACCAAAAGAAGGCACCTTGCCGTGTAGCACACGCGGACGAAAACCCTCACCTGCACAATGTAGACGTTCATGGTGACGAAGTCGCCCACGGTCGCATCTCCATCCACGACTTGCAGCGCGGCGAATATGAGAACGAGGGCAACCGCAACTCGCACAATCAGCTGCTGCGAGGAGTTCAGAAGGTAGAGGGACCACTGGGATAGACACAGCACACCACACAGGCGCCACAAATAAAAAAAAACATGAGTGACACAGAGCGGACGCGAAACAACTGCGAGACGAGCACCGCATGAGCCACTGCGTACCGAGGTCGAGAACATGTGCTTTTGGTAAAGCGCCACTGACTTGCGGTACCGATTGAGTTCATAGTCTTCGTTGGTGAAGTACTTCACGGTCTCGAAGTTCGTCAGTGAGTCAACCGCCTTGTCGTGGGCATCATTGTCTTGGGCGTTCATGCGAGCGCGGATCTTCTTGCGCCACTTGGTCATGTATATGGTGACAATCAGGTAGATGGCGAAGCTCACGAGGGCGACGATGCCCGCGAAGGGTGCGTTGAAGGTGAAGATGAAGATGAACACCATGACGATACACTCGATAATCGTGGGACCGACACGCAGGAAGACATAGTTGACCACGGTGTTGGCGGAACGAATGCCACGATCCATCGACCGGAGCGCGCGACCCGTTTTCTGATTGGGGTGGCAAAGTCAGAAGGGCACACGCAAATACACGCTCGATCAGATGTGAAGGGCTGCACAAGTTCATTCGTCAAGAACACTACCTTCGAGAGGTGCCAATTCAGCGAAAGCGAATGCAGATGCTTGAAGGTCTGTGACACCACCCTGTGTGTGAGCTCCACACAAAACTCGGTTGTGCACATACGAGACACGAACCGTAGCAGCAACCTCGGTGTACGCCACTTGTTTCACGCGCAGGTACGCAAAATCCTTTGCTTGCTGGAAGACCGTTGTGCCAAGGCGCAAGACTGTTCCAGCACACCCCCACACACCATCGCACATGGGCAACCACACCAAGCACACAACCGCACCACCCACGACCAATCACACCCACCAACCGCAACCACCCACAACTAACGCACGGCAAAACATGGCGATCTCAAAGAACGGAGCTGAGCCCCCTTCAGCAAGTTGTTCTGTGTGTACAAAGCGGTGAAAGTGGTGTGAGTGCACGCGCACGCGCAAGTGCAGCAGCAGAGTGGGCGCAAGCAGCAAAACGCACGTGTCGCAAGACCCAGAAAGATCGGCGCCGCAATGTTGCCTGCTCAGCGCGGCACGCTCGGTCAGTGTGAAGCCCCACAACCAAAACATCGCCACGTGTAACGCACAAACTTTCGAGATGCCAAGGAGTCCAAAGCAGGACATGGCGCGAAGCCGGTCAGCAATTGTGGCTGGCCAGAAGTACGGCTTCAGGAGCCTGTGCGGCGTGGCGTGCATGCGTGGCACAAACGTGGGATACGGCCACCAACCACGACCGGCGGACACCAGCCCGCACCAAAGCCCACACACGACCATAACATGACCACACAACATGGTTGAAGGTGAAACATGACGTACACCCACAGCTTGGACAGGGGAATCTTCTTTCGAGGCTTCGCATCGGCTTCCTCTTCCTTTCCAGGAACACGCGAGCGGCCTCTACGGCCACCATGTCGAGCCATCGAGACGAACTACTCGCAAACACACAAAGAAGACAATGTGTCTGCAACGTCCAGCCCTCCTGAACGCAGCCCAGCAGCAGCGCAGGAGTGTGGAGGGAGTAGGCGTGTGGACGGTGGCAGAGCAGCTGGGTTCCACGCCACCAGCCGCTTTGTGACTCAAATAAATCGCAGCATGGTATTTTGGTTATGCTGCTCCGTGTTGGACCACAAACTCACAAACACCGGCACAACACGGCCAGCACAGCTACGCAAGGTAACGATACACGTGTGTGTTGTCAGGGTCGCGCTCGAGGTACTCTCTTTCGATCAGGGTTTCGATGCGGCGCTTGATGACCTGGTGCGTTCCACGCGCATGAGCACCAACCTCGTCAGTCAAGCTGGACACACCTCGAGCACACACGGCAAACAGGTACCTTGGGGTTCGGGCGGAAGAAGTGCAGTTGGGCAATGATCTCCGTGATGAGTTCTTGGTGTGACAATACGCGTCGAGCCTTCATGATGCGCACCGCAGCAGCCTCGATTGCGATGCTGCGGTCTTGCTTCACGTTCTTGTTGCTTCCACTGTCATTCAAACTTGCCATGGGGATGCGCACCTTCCGGAATGGGCACTTGAAGCCAGCGTTGAATTGAAACGTGTCCGACGTGTTGATGGAGCGCGACTTGGGCTTCTTTGTCAAAAGCTTGTACTTTCCACACGACAGTGAGTGCAAGAGGCGCTTGCACACCTCGTCTTGCAAACCAAGCGATGTTTGGATGTCCGTGAACCCGATGGCGCCTTCCACATCGTTGAAAAACAGCAGTGTGATCATTTGCAGCGTGGTGACTTGCAAATCTTTCACACCATTCACGAAACGACCTTTGACCTGAAGTGAAACAACAGTACATGGCCACGGCATTGTCACACAAGCTGCACGCATTCACCTCCGCGGCAGCCAAAGCACGCACAATAGCAGTTCCGAGCGAGTGCACCCACTGCAACTTGCGATGCTGAGTCATCGTGTCGTAGTACGCCCGGAAGAGTTGGTGGCACACGGTCAACGACTCCGGAAGAATGACTTGGACAGCTTTGTACGAGGGCCAGAAACCAGTGGTGAGGACCTGCACCGTGAACTCGAAAGGCGGGCAGTCGTCCTTGTGCTCTGCCTGGTACGCCGTGAACTTGCTGCGAGCCGCACACAAACCTCGTCAAGCCCAGCAAACCCAAACGGCGACACCAGTAGGTGCCATGGGCTGGTGCGCACCGTGTGTGATCAGCGCCAACTTGGAGGTCAGCCAGCATCCCTTCCATTTTCCCCGTGAACTGTGCGCCACACCGGAGCTTGAGCTTGGAAATCATGCTGCGCTCCGCATCGGAAGACGCGGAACGTTGGTTGAGCAACCGCTTGGAGAGCTGCGTGCGATAATGAACAGAGAACATATCCTGCGCACACACAGTGCACAATACACAACGGTCAGAGCGCAAAGACGTTGCGCGGGGTTGGTCACCGTACCTTGTCGGAAATGAATGAAAACAATTGCACGATTCGGGACAGCAACTCCTCGACTTGTGAGTCGCTCAGCCGGGCACTGCAGAGCAGATCCAAGAGGGCATGCGTTCAATTCCATTCCCAACTTCACAAGCACGGACCGAGACGCCACAACGTTCTTACCCGCCTGTCTTCAGGATACGGTCGCAGAATGCGCTGATCATCTCCGCGCTTGTGTACTTGCTCTGCACCTCCTTGTTCACGAACAACTCGAAGGCATCCTTCATCATCTTCTGGAACAAAGAGTTGCCACCGAACTGGTTCTCCACCAGCTGTTTGCATCACACGAAGCGCCCGGACCGCAAAGTGAGCAAAGCAAAACAGAAGAAAACTGCACCCACGACCAACACCCACCTGCTTTGCTTTGTCGTGGAGCTCCAAAAGAGCTCGCACAAACGTGGGATCGCTCGAACTCTCCTTGCCCCCGGCCGCAGCAATCGCCGCCTCTCGCTGGCGAACGATGGCCAGGCCTTGCTCCTGGATGTGCGTCTTGAACAAGCGTCCAACCGTCCGCAGGCCATTGGGCAGGCGCGAGTAGAGCCGAAACATGCGAGCCAAGTCGTCCAACTTGTCCTTTCGCAGCAGCGTCAGCACGCCCGACGTGGAGCTCTCCAACAACGCAGCTTCGTGCTTTTGGAGCAACTCCACCTCGGCGGTGCGAATTACGGCGCGCTCACTGGAGGGATGCAGACACAGGCCTACGCGCTCCTTCTCTGCAACAAGCGCTTCCTCCACCTTCACCAGGTACGCTGGGGTGGGCATATCATCCAGCCATGCATTGGCTTTGGCGCGGTAGTATGCCTCAGTGTGCTTGATGAGCTGGGGCTGCAAGCCACCAAGGCAAGTGATCAGATGGGTATGCACGACGCATAACACGCAAACGTACCACAAAAACTTCCTCATAAAAGTCCAGACTTGCGTGCCCAAGGGTCTCAAACACTTCAACCACTCGTTTCACCAAGCGGTGCTCTACGTAGACACCGTCCCGATGCTGGTCCAGCACACCCAGGGCCGCAGTCACCACATCACTCACTATATCACAGAACAATCTGTGGAAAGCAGCAAGACCTGCGTTTTTCAACTTTGGAAGTGAGTGCTGGTCGACGTAGAATCGATCCTGCAGCGCCCTCGAAAGGAAAACATACACGTGTTAGTCGAGGCAATTGAGCGAAGAGCACAGCGTCATGACGCACCAGGTAAGTGAAGAACTTCATCAGCCATTTATTCATGATCAAGTGATTGCCCCATCGCTTGTCCAACTCAACAAGTAACTCCTCTCCACGTTTTCCTTGCAAGCTTGGTCGGACAACAGTCTCCAGGTACTCAGCGATGCTCTGTGGGCGCGGACCACTGTTACACTGTGCACAGCAACATACCAACAGAAGCACAACCTGCCTTTCCATGCGCTTCGTAAAGCTTTCCTCCATAATCATGAGGAGGACGCTGGGTACACATGTTGTAGCATTGTCTGTGGTACGTCCAACACGTAAGGCCACAATCCGAAACCACACCACTATGTACGGACGTGTAAATCTCCATGTAGGAGCTGTGTGGGAACAGCCTGCGGCGGCGAGGTGCCTCGGAGGTGGAAGGATCAGTGTCTAGTGCTTCAACCAGCTTGTCGATAGCAGACTTGATGTGCGGCCATCCCTGTTCGTACGTGATGACGGGGCGAGCCATTTGAAGGGGGTGCGGGAATTAGCTGGCTGCGCGGCACGACAATGGGACACAAGGCACACAGCACCCGTGAGAGGGGATGTCACAACAATACTCCGAAGCAACTTGGACGTTCGCAACGGTTGCACGGTGGTGTATCGGGCGTTGAGCAGGTAGTGGGTGGTTGCCTGGATGTGTGATATACAAGCACCCGCGTGCATGACAGCACACCAGCGTACGTCGTGTTGAATGGGAATGCTCGGGGATGCAGCTGCGCTGCACGCGTCAATTTGCCACGTCGTAGCGTAGCAAGGACGTTGGATGCTTGGATTGGCTGATTCAGATCTGCCTCCTGACACGTTCCCCACGGAAAACAACCCAAGCCGAGTTGCACGCAGCAACCTTCCCCACGAGTTCGTCGGGAGACACAATCTTTTTCACAATTTTCATTTTCAAAATTGGAATTTGACGTGCAGGAACATGAGCACTTCTTGTGATGCACAGTTGCTATTTGAACATACAGACCGCGACAAGCCGTCGCAACCTCCTCACATAACGAAATCTTCCCGAAGACTAACGGGCGGGAGATGACGACATGTGGACGCAAACTTGACTTACTGCTGCGACATGTAAGTCTTGGAGAGCCGGGTGTTCGACCACGGCAGTGTTGGGTCAGTATCTTGGGCGGGATCCAACGGCATGGTAAAACTCCGAACGTCCCTCAATGCTGGCTGCGATTGAGAGCCAGCCATACCTGCTGATCCACCCCGCGAGTTGGGACGGCGTCGCGATTGCCGCGATGATGCCGCACGTGGCTGTGTTGTCGCTGGGCCGCGTGAATCGTTCATCCGAACATCTTGGGCTGTTCTGGACATCATCACCTTGGCACGCAGACGAGTTGCTTGCTTCTGAATCCGGCGCACTTCCTTCTGCGAGTGTTGTCGCGTCCAATCAAGCTTGTTTCGCAGTTCAATATACTTTTCATCCATCAACCGAAGCTGATCTTCCAAAATCTTGGCACCTTCCTTCAGTTCGTTGATCAGCTTGTCACGTGCACTGTTCTTCTTTGCCAGCACAGCGTTGCGGTTTTTCAACAACTTGATGTCTCGCTCCGCTGAGCACCAAAAAAGAAGAGAAAACGAACACGTGAGAACCACATCAATGGCACAACACGGCAACAGGGACATACCTTTCCGCTGAGCATCAAATGCCTTCGCCTTGGCAGCAGCCTCATGTTTGAGATGCACCATCAGCTTCTCAATGTGCTCCATCAAGGCCTCAACTTTTTCCATGCCACGGCGCACCTCGTTTTCTGCTCGTTCGCGCGCCGCCTTTTCGTTGCGGGCGCGACGAGATTGATCGCTAAGCTTGGCCTTCGCCGCGCGGACGTTTCGAGCAACTTCCGTGACCTGCGCGAGCTCCTCCTCCAGCTCATGCACCCGATCGAACAGCTTGCGATTGCGGCTGAAACCACCACGAACCAGCACACACAAACATAAACATGACGCAGTGAGACCAACCGTTGCTGTTCTATTCCTGCCATCCAGAGCACTCCCGCCGACAAGCCCACGCACGTTTTCAGGGCTTGAATCTCACGCTCAGCAGCCAACACTTGCGAAATTTGTGTCGGTGCTGATGTACTGCCATCTCCATCTCCACCCGAGCTACCATCTGCGTTGGCAGGTTGGCCATCCGCGGGAGATCCGGGTGGCGATGGTGACGGGGACGGTTGCGGCGACTCCCGACCCCGGCTGGCACGGCTTCCGGGTCGACTGCCACCGGATCTTCCACGGCGGCGGGCACTGCCCCCACCCCCACCACCATCAGACATTTGCTTGGCGAATATCCTAAACATGTCGTCCAACGACACGTTCTTGAAGTTCGCGACGGAGGCGTCCTTTCCGGCAATGTGGAACACGAGGCTGGCTCGCACCTTGTCGGCGTCGGCTTTCACAGCCTCCAGGCGCTTTCGTGAATCCACACACTGCTGCTTCAGCTGCGGCACACGAGCACGCCAACCACAATGACGAACACACGTGACAACAAGCACAGGCCTGGGCCACGCAAGGTGCTCCACGTACGGCCATGTTTTTCTCGCCCTGCTCCACAACCTTCTTGGATGTCGCAAGCACCTCACTGCGCACATGGATTCAATGCGTCAGTCTTGGGGCGCAAAGAGAAAAACCCGGTTGTAAGCACCCACTTTTCAAGACTTCTGATACGCTTTGCCGCCCCATCGGGTGTCAAACTCTCTGCTTCTTCGAGACGCTGCGTGAGATCAGTCACCTGATCCTCCAGCTCTTGAACACGATCGGCATTCTTTTCCAACTCCTCAATCGTGATGCGCTGGATTACACAAGCACATACAAAGGCACAACGCAACGGAGATGGTGATTGTGAGACGCCATGTCAGCACAGATCGAGCACCAAGAAACAGACCTGTCGCCGGTTTTCGGCTTCCTGCTGTGCGAGCTGCTCTCGCAGTTTCGCGACGGCTTCGTCACTCATGTTATCACAGCGGCTCGCACAAATAACCTATGCACGAGGGTGCCAACAGAAACAGGGTGGATCACCCGGGGCTGGCGCAGGACCAGCTGGCGGTGCAGGACCAGCGTTGCTTTGACAGCCGTCACAACGGACCCGGTGCGCAGCTTCACCTAGCACAACATAACAATTCTAGCATACATGCAAACACACATACATATGTATTCGTTGTGGAAATGCATTGTCGCCCCATCGTGGCCACCCACTCAGCGCCTGAGCTTGCGTGCTGTGCCAGCGACTTTTTCATCGACACCCTTTCATTTGCTGCTACCGTCACCCCCCGGAGCCCCTAGTTCCACCCTTCTGTCACCATGACTCGAGGGTACGTTGTGCATACGGCGGGGGGAATCAGCGCCAAGGGTTGCGGTGGCCCTGGGGCTGGGTGGTGGAGCAAGGCTTGGTGCTGACAGGACGTGCGTGCGTGTGTGTTTGTGTGTTTGTCTGGTGCCGCGCCGACGATGATGTAACAGCAAGCCTGCGGGTATGAACGCCGCGCGTAAGCTGCGCGTGACTCGTCGCACTCAGCGATGGGCCCAGAAGGTGAGATATCGTGGGTTGAGCGTAGGTATGATGTGACGCCTGACTGTGGTTGCGTTCTCCCGATTCCAGTCCTTCAACAAGAGCCACTCGCTCACTGCCATGAAGGCCAACCCCTTCGGCGGAGCATCCATGGCTAAGGGCATTGTGCTTGAGCGTCTGTACGTTGCAGACACGTTGTGTGCTGGCGTCCAGACGATGTCACCCCACAGCTTGCACTGCCACTTGTGCTCATGCCGCGTGTGCTCATCCGCAGGGGTATTGAGGCCAAGCAGCCGAACTCTGCTATCCGCAAGTGTGTGCGTGTTCGTCTGATTAAGAACGGCAAGAAGATCGCCGCTTTCGTGCCCCGTGATGGTTGCTTGAACTTCATCGAGGAGAACGACGAGGTTCTGATCGCCGGTTTCGGCCGTAGTGGCCACGCCGTCGGTGATATCCCCGGTGTGCGTTTCAAGGTCGTCAAGGTTTCTGGCGTGTCTCTCCTGGCTCTGTACCTGGAGAAGAAGGAGAAGCCCCGCTCTTAAAGAGTGTGCTTTTCTTCCTGCACATTCCCTGTGTCGAACAGTCACAGGGCGCCATGGGTCTATCCGGCTTAGAAAGGGTGTCGCAGTTCGATGGTGGTGACCTGTTGGGGTGGCTGCCATCGGTCTTTTGAGTGAAGGTGGGAGTGTGAATGTTTCGTGGCACTTGATGCCAGCTTTGTGATCTGTTGTGGTGCACTTAGCACCGGCTCATTGTCGAAGTCGACTGGATCCTAGGTGATTTGGTTCGTAACACTCACACTTCTTGTCAACCTTGCATTGCACTTTTCGGTGATGCCCTGCAAACGGTTTTTCGAGCCGTGTACTCCTCTGTGATAGCGAGTGTGTGTCTTCAAGACACGGTCTTGGGGGTCGGCACAAGGAATTTTTGTCCACGGCACGAACACATCAACGCAACATCGCCATGCAACGCAAAGCCCGGCTCAGAAAGACTCCTAGTGCTGGTGCCACCCACCAGATCGCTTCATGTAGCGCACGGTGGACTTCATGTTTTCCCACAGGCTCGGGTAGTACACATACTGCACGTTGTGCTTGGCGCAAACCTCGCGCACCACTGCGGAGATGAAAGGGTAGTACCTGAGGGGCAGCAAACAGGTCGTCACGCTTTTTTTTTTTTTTTGAGCCACGTGACCACGCACGCACCATGAGCACATGCGAGGGAACAAATGATGCTCAATCTGCATGTTGAGGCCGCCAGACCAGAACATGGCCCAGCTTCCGCCGTAGGTGCACGACGTTTCCACCTGCAGCTTGTACCAATCCACGGCGCCGTCCTTGTTCGTGGCCGGATAGCGGTCCGAGCCCTCAAAGTTGTGGCTTACAACGAAGATGAACGTCAGCAGCGCACCAGTCGTCAAAGGAACAGTGAGCAGGGCCGAGACGACGCTGATGTTGGCAAGGAAGATGGGAGCGATGATGATGCGTGCAAAGTACCACGCGCGGGTGAGCAGGGCCAGTGGGCGCTTCGTCAGGGTCCACGCGTTGGGCGGCACCTCGTCTCCATGGCGCATGCCCATCACCTGTGACATGTCACACACCAGTGTGGGACCGTACCTGCACCCAGGACCAAACAACAAAAGGCAACATGCATGAACGAATCGCCGCCAAACGGGCACAGCCACGTGCACCCCCGCACCGCACCATGGTAGAACAATGAACATGTAGATCCACTGCCAAGCGTGGAACCAGCGACGAGGTGACGGGTCCTTGGGCCCATTCGGATCGTTGCCATAGTCGTGAAACACCATCACGGGTTCTGCAGAGTGCGCGTCGGGATCGTGACCTTCGATGTTGGTGTGAGGGTGGTGTCCGATCACGTGTTGCTGCATCCACAGCCACCGGTTGTTTCCAATCCAGTCAGCACCATAAGAGAAGAAGGCGTTCACAGTTGGGTTCTTTGAAAAGGCACCATGAGATGCGTCGTGTTGGATTGCAAGGCCGATCATGGCGTGCATGCAGCCAACAAGCACACCCCAGTAGATGGCACCGTTCGTTGCCCACATGTACTCAAACGCCAGCGTGGCGAGCATGATTCCGAAGGTACGCAGCCAAAACGCTGTGTTGGCGTACCACTTGGAAGGGCGGTTTCCCATGACCTCCGACACACGCTTGCGCAGTTCTGTTGCGAAAGGAGTGTTGAAGTCGAACTGGCAAGGGCACGCACGGGCACAAACAGGCGCACGGCAGTGAGACAGGTGGCTGTCACCTCTCTTGGGGGCTGAGCTTGACGCGCATACCTTGGGAAGATCAGTTCGGGGGATCAAGGTGCCCACGCGGTACTTCTGGAGCGCCTTCAGGTTGGCGTCGGAATTGTGGGGGTGCATGCTGCGGAACAGGGCGGAACAGTCCGTTCCTGCACACCAAGCAACAGCAAGCGGCACGGACAAACAGGGACCCACGTCAGCATACCAGGCTCTCTGGAGTGCCTATATTGCTTGCACCACCATACTTACCACCACAAGCGCGGATCAGCTTGCCACCTGGGTGCACAGGAGCGAATGCTTGAACGTCGTACAGCACGTCTTCGATGCCGATCAAGTTGACATGCTGTCCGAGCTCCTTGTATGTCAAGCGCAGGGCTCCTGCGGGTGCCGAAGAGGGAGTAGGAGGCATGGTAGCCACTGCACGTCAACGAAAGGGTCACGAAACACACGATCCAGATGTTCACAGCACGTGGGTTGCCTGCGGGGTCACTGAGGCAAACACTGCCACGCCGCCACGTGCTTGTCCGTCATCGCCTGACGCAAATCCTCAATTACAGCAAATATAATTTGGTATTTTGAGTGAAAATTCGGCTCGTGTCAAAGTTTGATGGGAGCACGCGCCCACGGACAACCCACCACTGTGTTCCTGCGCAACATCCCCGCCAACATGAAGTCTGCACTGGTGTTTCTCGTGGCGCTGCTTTGCATTGGGAGTTTTACGTCTGCCTCTGCTCGTGAGCGCATCAAGCTGTCGTACTTTGCCTCCCGTGGTCGTGCCGAGCCCATCCGCTTGCTGTTGGAGTATGTGGGCGTGTCCTACAAGGACCACCGGTGAGTGGCGGAAGGAGGGTTGTGGTGCCACGTTTATGCATCTTCCGTGCCTGACAACGCGGGAAACCACTTTCGTTTTGTCTTGCTTTCCACTTCCACGCACGCAGGTTCAAGTCCTTTGATGACTGGAAGGTCGCCAAGACGAGCGGTGAGTTTGCGTTCGGTCAGGTGCCTGGATTGGAGTGGTGTCCAAGCCGTGATACGCCGGAGGGCTGCGTCCGCCTCGTGCAGTCCCACACCATCATGCGCTTCTTGGCACGCAAGTATGATGCCTACGGACCGGTGGAGCAGCGGCATTGGGTTGACCTCGTGGCTGATGGCGCGGAGGACTTCAAGTCCAAGCTGAGCAAGGTTGTGTACAGCGCAGACGGCTTGGAGAACCTGCCAGAGTACCTTGAAACCACGGCGCCCGAGTGGCTGGCCAAGTTCGAGCGACTGAAGGGAGAGATCGGGGCTGATTCCACCTTCTTCACCTCTGACGCGGCCACGCATGCTGATTTGTACGTCCCTGTCGTCCTGTGGTGTGGCTCTGGACTAACAAGTGCATGATTGTGCCGCGTTGGCATACGATCGACTATATATGCCCCGCAGGTACCTGTTCTACGTGCTGGAACTCCACTTGCGGTTGGGTGGACCGAGTTTGTTGGAGCCGTACCCACAGCTTCGTGCGTTCTTTGATGCTGTGGCCAGGATTGACAACGTACGCCAGTACCGCGCAAGCACCTTCCGTCGCCCGCAGTTTGCCAACGGCCAGTCTGGAGCTTTTGACAACGCCGCCCACCCGCCAGCGTTCACGGATTTCGGTGACGCGTGGCCTGTCGCCGAGGAAGCCGAGCTGTAGGCGTGTGATGCTGTGGAGAGTTGCGCTGTTGCCATACAACAACACACCCCACTTTGCAACACACCCCACTTTGCAACACACAACACATGAAACGTGCCCCACCACATGGGGAGCGGTGAAGACGTTGCTCGGTCCAACTCGAACTGATTTTTTCACTAGCAAACGACGACAGCCCCACACAACCTGCCCTCCCCTCCACACTACTGTGCAACTGTGGGGGGCACGGCACCAGCACCAGCTCCAGCTCCAGCCCCCATGCCGGCACCAGCACCAGCGCCAGCGCCAGGCACAGCAGGCGCGGCACCCGAGGCACCCACGGCAGAGACAGGCCTGTGGACAGAACATAGCCCAGGTCGCACCACAACACCACACGCACCACACCATGAGTGCGTGCCAAACCAAAGCAAACACCCACCACACCCCGGTGACCACAAACACGCGCGCGTGGACAACAAGGTTGTGTTCAGAGCCCCTGCGCGTCGTTTCATCGCACTTGCTCGAGAAAAGTGACAAGTGCTCGCGACGCTAGCTATCATCACAACACACCAAATGCTGGCACCCCACCCCACCCCAACCAGCACACCACCGGTACGTGGCAACGTACTTCCATTTTCCGTCCAACGTCTCGCTCCACAATGACACAGCTTGGTCACCACATGACACCTGTGAAATGCGATGCAAGGGTGAACACAACTGCTGCAACACTGCCACGCATTTTGCTGCTGTAACGCACGGCAAGCATGTTTCCTGTCACGCTCCAGCTAACACGCCACACGGGCGATGAAAACGGAGGAAGCTTCGTGGGCTTCCAGTCGCCTCCAGCAGAAACCTGCTTCCAGATGATGACGGTGCCATCCTGAGGGCATCCACGCATCCCACGTCCGGCCAAGCAACCACACCCACGCAACCACACCCACGCAAACACGCATGTAGGCACATATGAACATCCCATACATGATGACCACGAACGCAGTACCGTCACCCCAACGCACCTCGGAGCAACTAGCAATCAGGTTGCATGGCATGCCGGAAGCCGGTGCCCAAGCAACATCGCGCACCCAGTCCGTGTGGCCGCCGCCGTTGCCACCAAGGGTCTTCTCAACACGCCACTCCCAACGGCCCTCCACTGCAATGCAGCGGTACACCCGCACGAGCTTATCACAGGAGCCAGTCGCAATGCGCTTCACCACTTGGTCTCCATCCTGCACTCAACAACATCGGGCTGGGATGAGCGATAGCAGGGACGCGCGAGACGCTGCCAGTACGCACCCGGGAACCGAGATGCCCAAACGGCGCCCAAGTCACCGCATTCACGCCATACTTGCTGTCATTGATGGGTGCCACTTGCCAGGAGTTATCGTCTGCAAGCACACATCACGGTCAGAACGGTGTGCCAAGACACTGCCAAGCACGAGCCCACCTTTGTGCGTCACGATTGTCACCCGTCCATCAGAGGACGCGCATGCAAGTACCAACCCATGCTCATGTGGCGCCCAAGCAACAGAGTTCACTGGAACCATCCAAGACAAACCAAACGTTCAGCACCATGCACCAGCGACTACATGGATGATCCACCGTCTGCCCACAACCACACACCTGAAGAGTCGTGTGCCCGGTGGTAGTGCACGGGTTGCCATGTGTGCTCGCTCGTTTCCTTGTGCACAATCACTTGGCGATCATAGCCGCATGACGCGACAAGGCATCCAAACTTGGGGTGGGCCCAAGTGACCTCCCAGACAGGGCCGGTGTGGCTGAGGAACCAAGGAGGCATCACACCAGTGAGCTTCTACCACACACCACTCGGGCGGGCGCGCACATGCAGGACAGGGCAAGCACACACCCTGACAGGACGGCAGACTCCCTATGCTCGCTTCCAGATACGTCGTACACCGTGACGGTGCCATCCGAAGACGCAGTCGCCAGGCGCTTCGCGTAGTAGTCAAACTGCGCGTCGTGCTGCATCGACCACAGAGGACAGCTGTGAGGTTGCCACAGAGCTGAAACGACGCACCAAAACAAACTTACAATCATGTCTGTGTGACGCGTCTCGATGGAGTGAACGGCAGCTGCTGGAGTGGCCATGGTGTCGGATGAAGCTCTGGGCTCGTGACGTCAGGACACTGAAGCAAAGCGCTGGCAGCCAGAAGCTCACTTCCGACCTCCCCACCCAAACAGAGGTTTTCGTGTGTAAGACGAAACAAACCTCAAAATTGACCTAGTCCGAGCACGTTCGCCCAGGACAAGTGCGCGAGCAGTCTGCGCTTGCTGCCAAACCTGCACTCCAGCACTCTTTCTCTGGTTCCGCGCTCCGTGTGTCATGGAAACATCAGTGACAACAGCGGGTGGCACGCAAGGGGGCCCTCGTGATGTATATTGCGTGCTCAAGTGCCCGACGATGGCCGTGTTTCAGAAGGCTGCCGCCACATCCAAATGGGCTGTTCGCTCCAACAGCTTGACGGCGGTGCCAGGTTTGATCCAAGCCCAAGCGGTATGAAACGCTGGAAATATGATGCTTTGCTTGTTTACGTGTCTGTGGTGGTTGCGCAGTAAACGCCGTTCTCGTGCAGGATGCAGAAGACCGTGGGGGCTCGCTGATGGTGCTGTTTTCAGTTCGGTACGTGCACCAGCGTTGTGTCTTGTTCGCGGTTTCCACACCACGCACCTGGACCACCATGGCCCGCTGTGTTTAGACCTTTTCTTTTCATAGCGTTTGTTGGCTGCCCGCTGTTGATTTGCGTGGTGTGCAGAGGCTCCAAGCGCTTTCAAGCGTGTGCAAAGGTGGCGTCGAAGATCACACGCGTCGACGAAGGTCTTGATTCTCATCCGTTTGACTTGGAGTTTGTCGTGAGGTAAGGAGCAAGGCACATGGGAGTGTTAGTGCTTACGTTGTGTTCGCTTGTGCCGTGTCGTCTGTGACGGTGCTTGTGGCTTGTGAGCCAGCTTTCGGAATGTGCTCGCACATGGGCTCCATTTCGATAGTTTGCGCGACCTGACCATTGAAGATGGTGATGGTGGCGCTGAGGTGACCACCACGCGAACTCCCCGGCATGCCAAGAACTGTGAGGTCTGTTGCGCGTGCAGAGTGTGGTGGAGACGTCATTGTGGTTGCAGTGTCGTTGCTTCGTTCCGTGTGACACCCACATCCCACCGCACCACAGCTCCTTTCACAGGCGACAGGTGTGGAGTTGGTCCGGCGCCTTTGCGCTGGCGTCGCTCGTGAGACGGCAAGGTGTGTGTTCCGCGCGAGTGGCAGTGGCAGTGACAGTGGCGGTGTTGCTTTTGGTGCTGCTGGCGTGACGCTCAGCGTCGCTCACCCATGTTGTCCCCCGACACCCAGTCAACGCGCCAAGCCACAGAAGGCACCGTTTTTCGTGGCACCGGAGCCCACGACACTGGAAGAACACGAACTGGTGTGGCCGCAACTGAAGCGCACCATTGAATCAAAGCTTGGCAAGATCGTTGCTGCTACGATTGTAGGGAGCCGTCGCTACAACTTGCAAATGGAGGGAAGTGACTTTGACTACTACGTCATGTGAGTCTTGGCTCCACGGGCGGCTGCGTTCCCCCACCCTGCGTGGCTTGATTTCACGCAACATGGGTGCACTGTGCCAACTGCTGTGAGGTGTGCAGTTACCAATCCCCGACATCTCGACTGTTGTCTCTCTCCCCGCCTCCGCGCCTTGTGAAGAACAACACATCCGATAAACCCGATTTCACGCGTACGTGATGCCATGTACGCCCGTGTACACCCCACAATCGAACCGTAGACAGGTGGTGCTTGTCGTGGCGTCCTCGACATTGACACACGCACCCCCGTTTGTGACCGGCTTGATGTTGTCAGTCATTGAGTTGTCCATGTTTTGCGAACGCCTGCTGCGCGGTGATTGCCGGTGTGTGGAAACGCTGTTCGTCCATGACGAAGCCATTATCTGGCGTGGCGACTTGTGGTCGTCACTGCTGCAGTTGCGCCACCAGTTTGTCACCAAGTCCCTTGCTTCTCAGTTCGTCACTTGTCGCTTTGCCCATGATGTGCTGGCTGCCATTCTCGACGCTGCTCGCGGGCTGCGACGCTCTGACACTCGTCTATGTCGTGTCGTTGGGGTTCTGGTGGCCTGTCGTCGTGTCGTGTCATGACTGTGGCACCTGTGTGTCCCCACACCCAGATTTCAGCGTGATGCGTTGGGCAAGCGCGGGCTGGAGCAGCTGCGTCGGGCATCGGCAACCACAGCCCATGCTGTGCTGCTCAAGAAGATGTACGTGTACCCAACGCGCAAGCCAGCGGCCAGAGGATGATGGCCGTGAGTGTTCGTCATGATGTTGGTTGGTCGTGGTCTGCGCTGTGCAGGTACATCGTTGCACGTCAACTCCTCGCAGCACAATCTGTGTTGCGGCGCCGCACGCTTGAGCCTTGGTTTGATCACACGTCTTCCACAAGCAAATGGCTGCGTCAGGTTTGTTGCGGGTTGTGGTGCGGTCCTCGTGCGTGTGGATGGTGGGTGTGAGGGTGTGGGTGTTTGGTGTGTGTGTGTGTGGGTGTGGTGTGTGGTGCGAAGCTGCGTTCCTCACCCACTTCTTGTGGATGTGGCATGCATGGTGTAACAACAGTTGCGCACAGGTGACGCAGAGTACGTTGGCGCTTGAGCGTGGAGACGCATCAATCGCAGTCATGCCGTGTGTGCACCCACACCGACGTGACATGTGTTTGCGTGGTGTTGATCGTGCAGCTTTACCAGTGCCATGGCTCGCATCGAGACGCTAGCGGCAGAGGTGGCGAGCCTCATGGCGACATCGCTGTGTCCCGACGAGTGCTGTGCCTTTACAGGAGCTTCACTGGAGCGTCTGTTGTTGAACGCGCGGTTCGCAGATCTCCAGGCAGACCGTACAGATGCGGCGAGCAACGTCGGGCCAGGCACGGGACGGGAAGCTCCGCACGCTGTTGTTGGCGTCGGTGCAGGTGCTGGCGCTGGTGCTGGCGCTGGTACTGGTACTGGTACTGGTGCTGGTGCTGGTGCTGGTGCTGGTGCTGGTGCTGGTGCTGGTGCTGGTGCAGCTTCAGCACGTGACGATATTGATCAAGCGGTTGCTAAGGCACCGACGGCTCGACTGTCCGAAGTGGCGCAGTCCTTGCTAGATACGTCGAGAACGTGGTACCAGCGGCGTCCAGCCGTGAGTTTAAGCCGCACCGTCACGGAACACGTACCAACGCACGTGCATGATGCCCTGCGACAACTGTTGGAGCAACTCATGGAGGAAACGGGAAACCGTGTGATCGCCGTGGAGTTGGTCACGCATGCGGGAGAGAACCGGTTTGGTGGCGCAGCGCCGTTGTCTGTCGTGTCCGGCGGTGACACCACTTCAGTTTCTGTGGATGTCATGTACGCTCTTTGTCATGCTGCGTGTTGATGAAGTGTACCTAGTCTGATTTGTGTCTTGTCGGTTGTGTATGTGTGTGTATGTGTGTGTGTGGCTGTGTGCGTGTTTGTGGTGTGCCAAAATGTTGCTGCTCGCAGCCTTGCCGAGAGTACACCGGAAGTGTTGTTGCAGCCAGTTGTGACGGAGTACATGAAAATGCTGGGCCAGCACCCAGACCAGTCCCACACCCCCATGTTCGAGAAAGGCACCATGTCAGCCATGTTGGATGCGGCACACCCAGTGTGGGCACCGCATCGCGTCAAGCTCCCTGTGAAAGCCACCCGTGTCTTCGATGTGACGCCACCTTCGTCTCCTTCTTCCACCGCTCCGCCGTCGGGCGTTCACATCCATGTGTGTACCGTGCCCGGCCCTGCCTGCAGACTCTGCGTGAATCTGCGCGTTTTGTCTTGCTTTGTGCCTTTACTCACGTTGGTTCCCGTTGGGCCCACACTCAGGTCCATGCTCTCACCGCCACATCCCTTGCGGAAAGGGTGGCGGCACGCCGTCATCACGCTGTATGCACCCTGTTGGGGTGGGGCCGCATTGTACGTCGTGTACCTTCCTATTGCTCGTTCCTCCCCCCCCCCCCCCCCCCCCCCCCCCCCCCCCCCCCCTCTCC
>Ga0213833_1000800_pt1 | contig 26190 bp, 17 predicted proteins | sample SWATP21_FD_160575 | JGI IMG/M metagenome (GOLD analysis project Ga0213833, IMG submission 160575) | Coastal seawater microbial communities from Marineland, Florida, United States - SWA TP2 #1 | ecosystem: Environmental > Aquatic > Marine > Coastal | place: USA: Florida | collected 2016-08-14 | reverse complement strand
GCGTCGCTCCGGTTGGTCTCGACAGACTACCCGCCGAGTCTCGATTCACTTCTAGTTTCAGCTCCTTGAGTCCGAAGAAGACACTTCTTCTTCGTTGAGCCCTTCCCCCACCGGCCCGTCGGACGTGGAGCGGCGACGGTGTCCAGGCCGCGCAGCGCCGCGTTAGCGGCTTGGCCTGGACTCCGGCGACGGCCACGTCCATCGTGGGGCCTCGGGGGTGGGCCTACGTGGTCTCCTACAGCGGCAGACGTCCAGGGAAGTGGATGGCCAGCTGCTGCAGCGCCATGTCCCACTCCTTGATCGGGTACGTCCACTTCCTGGAGGCCCTCTCCAACGCCAGCCAGAGCAACTTCACCGCCGACTGGTCAGTGGGGAAGTGGCCTCGAGTCTTGAGGGTCTTGCGAAGCTGGCGGTTCAGCGACTCGATGGCGTTCGTCGTGTAGACCGCCCGCCGGATGTCGGGCCCGAATGCCAGGAAGGGCACCACCTGGTCCCAGCGAGCGCGCCAGGAGGCGCCAATCGTGGGGTACTTCTGGCCCCACTCACCCTCTTCGAAGCGCGTCAGTGCTGCTCGGGCCTGGTCCTCGCTCGTCGCCGTGTAGACAGTCCGGAGCTCCCTGGCCACGGGCTTGCGGTTCTTCCACGACACGAAGCGCAAGCTGTTGCGGACCATGTGGACGATGCAGGTCTGCACCGTGGTGCGTGGGAAGACGGCCTCGATGGCTCGCGGGAAGCCAGTCAGCCCGTCGCAGACCGCGATCAAGACGTCCTGCACCCCTCTTTGCTTCAGCTCCGTCAGCACGTGCATCCAGAACTTCGCGCCTTCGGAGCCGGCGACCCAGAGGCCTAAGACCTCCTTCTTGCCCTCCATGTTCACGCCGAGCGCAATGTAAACGGACTTCCGCTCGACGGTGCCGGCCTCCTTGATGCGGACGACCAGCGCGTCCAGGTACACGATGGGCCACACCGGCGACAGCGGCCGACCCTGCCACTCGTGCACGTCGGCCAGGACCCCGTCAGTGACCCGCGAGATGAGCGTCGGACTCACCTCAACTTCGTACAGCTCCTCGAGGTGCTCCCGAATCCCTCGCGTCGACAGGCCGCGCGCATACAGGGCGATCACCTTGTCATCGAAGCCCGGGAGTCGTCGGACGTGCTTCGGAACGAGCTTCGGCTCGAAGGAGCCCTCCCGGTCGCGAGGAACGTCGAGGTCGAGCGCCCCCGTATCCGTGAGCACAGTCTTCGGCGTCGTCCCGTTCCGCGAGTTGCCGCTGCCGCGACCTGCAGGGTCGTGCTTCTCGTAGCCGAGGTGGTCACTGAGCTCAGCCTCAAGGGCCGTCTCCACCGCGCGCTTCTGCAGCTGCTTGAGCAACCCGTTCGGCCCGAGCAGCTCCGTGGGGTCCACCCCCGCGAGCAGCTCGTCGATCAGCTGGTCCTGCTTCGTCTTCGTCTTCTTCTTCCTGGCCACGATGGCCTCCTCTGATGGGGAGGACGCAACAGGCTCAGGCACTTACACAGATTCAGGGACAGACTCTGGGGGGGCGCAGCCCCCGCGAAGTCCTGAGCGGCTCCCCAGGAGTTGGGGGCCACTGCTGCGCAGCCCCCACGAAGTCCTGAGCTGTTCCCCAGGAGTTGGGGGCCCCTGCGGCGCAGCCCCCGCGAAGTCCTGAGTCGCTCCGCAGGAGGGGGCGGCCCCTGCGGCGCAGCCCCCTCGAAGTTCTGAGCCGCTCCCCAGGAGTTGCCGGCCCCTGCGGCGCAGCCCCCTCGAAGTTCTGAGCCGCTCCCCAGAAGTTGGCGGCCCCTGCGGCGCAGCCTCCGCGAAGTCCTGAGCCGCTCCCCAGGAGTTGCCGGCCCCTGCGGCGCAGCCCCCGCGAAGTCCTGAGCTGCCCCCTCTCTCCCTTCAACCTCAAAACGAGAACCCCGAATCACTCCTGATCCCAGGCACCTACCAGCAACCCTCTGCCCCTGCCCGCCGCCGCCCGGTCTCCGCCGGCGGCGCTGCGCCGCGCCTGGCGCTCTCGCGGGGCGCGCCCGCCGCGCCCCGCGTTTTCGACCCCCCACAGCCCCCCAGATACTCAAACCAAGAGCCGCTCCAAGCCCCTGCGATCACTCCACTTCTCTCCCGCGCTCCGCAATCGCCGATCCCCCCTCTTGCCCCCTCTCAGGGGGCCACATAGTGTCTTCCTCGTCAGCGGGACAGCGGTCGCCGATACCGAAGTCCCCCTGCTCATTGACAGTTCGGAATACGGATAGGGGCCCCGCACCTTCGGGTGTGACGGGTCCCAGCAAGAGAAGCCCATGAGGGATCGAGTCCCAGCGCGCGGGAAACCAGACGCTGGCGATGACGGTCGACTCGGCTCCGAGCCTTCGGCTCGGGGCAGCGCTGCGAACCTCGGTTCGGAGCGCCGCGCGGCCGCCGCGAGGCGGGCGCGTGACGGAGCGAACCCCTGGAGGCCCGGCGCGACGGTGCAAGCGAGAGCGACTGCGAAGGCAGGACCGGAGCGAGGAAGGCCAAGAGGGGAAGGCGGCGCCGGTGACGGCGCGGCCCTCGCGAGTCGGGAAGACCCTGAAGGGCGAATCCAACCCCACGAGCGTTGACCCGGGGAAACCCGGGCAGGAGTGGATGGCGGAGCAAGCCGTCGAGGTCGTAGAAACGACGCGGACGGAACACAGCGGCTGAGGTAAAGCCGCGGCCGATGCGACCTTCGGGTCGTGAGAGCCGGAGCCCTTCGGGGCGAAGGCGATGGAGTGGACGCCGCCGCTCTCATGCGCTGAAGGGGAGAAGAACCTCGAGAGAGGAGCTCGCGCGGGCCTGGCAGCCTTCGATTCTGCCGGGAACGAGCGAGCAGGGCGTCAGAGCCGGTCGGTGACGACCGGCTCGGGAGTCCGCGGGAGCGCGACGCCGGTGACGGCGGAGCGGGCCCACCGCGATGTGCCTTCGGGCGCGGGCGGGAGCGGACTTCGGGCCTCGCGGCGACGCGGGGCCCCGGGTCGGGCGGAGACGCGCCGGCTCGGTCCGAGGACTCTGAGGTGGAGGTGCAAGTCCATGAGGGGAGCGCACCGTCCGGTCTACGGACGGGAAGCGGCCCCGGGGAAGACGGCGAGGGTCAGACCGAGAGGTCAAGGCCAGGGCCGGAGCTGCGAAACCAATGCCGCAGCTACCCGGGGTCGTGAGACCCTGCAGGACACATCAACCACGAGAGAGGCGCCGCGCCGGGTGACCGGCGGGGCAGGACGGACGCAGCGGGGAGCGCGTGGGGACGGCCTCGGCCGGCCCCGGCGGCGCAGGCGACTTCGGTCGTTGGCGTCGCTCCTGGCGACCACGGTCGCAGGGCGCGGAGCGCGGACGGCGGCTTCGGCCGCAGGATGCGTCGCACGGCCCGGCTTTGGCTGGGCGTGCCTCGGGAGGCTTCGGCCCCCCGGGACCAGGCAACCCCGCCTCCACAAGCCTTTGATGAGGACATCCGGGTCGCGCACGACCGCCCCGCCTGGCGGCACCGCGCGACGTTCGTTCCGAGCTCGAGAGACTGACCCTGAAGCCCCCGCCGGTCCGCCGGCGGGGGCTTCTTGTATTCCGGAAGCCTGGTCCGGCGAGCCGATGCCGAGCCCGTCGGGACTGCGGTTCCACATCAACCTCTGGGCGCTGCCTGGGGTCGAGCTCGCCCGGCCGGTCGAGGTGCTGGTCCCGTGGCTGCGGTGTCGCGTGACCCGAAGGTCACCCCTCCGTCTTGCTCCTCGCCCTCGCGACCACTAGTTTGCATCTCCGAATCCGGATTCGGAGTTTCCAATGGGCCTTCGAGAGAGCCAGCGACGGCACACCATCGGCCTCATCGTCGCCGCCGCCACCGACGTGTTCGGGCAGCGCGGCTACCACGGCACGTCCATGGAGGACGTAGCCAAGGCCACCGGCTGCGCGACCGCCACGCTCTACGGGTACTTCCCCTCCAAGGAAGCGCTCTTCACCCACGTCCTCGGCGAGCTCATCACCGCCTACCTGGACGGCGTCCGCACGGCGGTGGAGGCAACCACCACCTACGAGGCCGGGGTCCGGGCCTACTTCGCCCACTTCCTCGACTTCGCGGAGTCTCGCCAGGCGTTCCTGCGCGTGATGCTCGCCGTCATGCGCTCTGCCCAGCCCGGCACGACCCCCGCGGCCGAGAGCGCCGACGCCTTCCGCGCCGCGTACTTCGCGCTGCTCTCCCCCGTCCTCGCCCGCGCCGTCGACGAAGGGCGCCTCCCGGCTGTCACCGATCTCGAGCCCCTCGTGGGCCTCCTCACCGGCGTCCTCCACACTGCGTCCTATCCCTGGCTCCTCGACGCCACCTACGATCTGCGGCCCGCGATCCTCTCCGCCCGCGCCCTCTTCCTCGCTGGAGCGCCCGCCGCCGCCGCCCAGCTCGCCTCGGGAGCGCCCGAATGACCCGCCTCGCCCCACTCGTCCGCCTGCTCCCCGGTCTCGCTCTCGGGCTCGCCCTCACGGGGTGCCCGTCCGCGTCGACCGCGCCCACCGCTCCCACCCGCTCCGCCGACGTCGACGCCATCCCCGTCGTCGTCGCCCCCGCCGCCCAGGGGCCCGTGGTGCGCACCCTGGAGCTCGGCGGTCTCGCCGAGGCCTGGCGCGCGGCCCGCCTCGCTCCGTCGGCGCAGGGCGTGGTGGAGACCCTCAACGTCCAGCTCGGCGACACCGTGAAGAAGGGCCAGCTCCTCGCCGCGATCGACACCACCGCGCTGCGCCTCCAGCGCGAGGCCGCCAACCGCTCCGTCGACCTCGCCACCATCCAGGTCACCGACGCGAAGGCCGAGGCCGCCCGCGCCAAGAACCTCGCCGCGTCGGGCGCCGTGACGTCCCGCGACCTCGAGAAGGCCGAGCTCGGCCTCGAGCTCGCGCAGGCCCAGCTGGAGCAGGCCCGCGCCCAGGCTGCCTCCCTCGACGGCCAGATCCGGCTCGCCCAGGTCGTCGCCCCCTTCGCCGGCCGCGTGACCTCCCTGCCCGTCGAGCAGGGCGAGTTCTTCACGTCGATGGCGTCGATGGGCGGTCCTCCGATGCTCGTGGAGGTCCAGGCGCTCGACACCATCCGCGTCGACGTCGCCGTCCCCGAGTCTGATCTGGCCAAGGTCGCCGAGGGCCTCGCCGTCTCGCTCCACTCGGACGCCTTCCCCGAACGCACCTTCGACGGGACCGTCACCCTCGTGAACGCCGCCGCCACCCCCGGCGCCCGCACCTTCCTCGTGCGCATCAAGGTCCCGAACGACGGCAACGTGCTCCGCCCCGGGATGTTCCTCCGGGCCTCCTTGATGGTCTCGCGCAAGGACGACGTGGTCTCGGTGCCCCCGAAGGCCGTCACCAAGGGCAACGACGGCGCGTGGGTCATGGTCGTCGAGGGCGACACCGCGAAGCGGCGCTCGGTCACCCCCGGCCTCCGAGGCGACGACCGCTGGGAGCTCGGCGGCGTCCAACCCGGCGAGAGCGTCGTCGTGGAGGGCCACTTCGGCCTGCCGGACGGGGCCCAGGTCCGGGTCATCGAGGGGGTGTGACGTGAGCCTCTCCGACGTCTCCGTCGACCGTCCCGTCGCGATGACGATGATCGCCATGATCATCGTCGTCCTCGGCATCGTCTCCCTGACCCGCCTCGGCCTCGATCTGATGCCGGACGTGGACTTCCCCACCGTCTCGGTCATGACCCGCTACGAGGGCGCGAGCTCCGAGGACATCGAAAAACAGATCACCCGCCCCATCGAGGGCGCCATCGCCTCGGTGAACGGCGTCGTCGGCCTGAACTCCGTCTCCCGCGAGGACGTGAGCTTCGTGATGGTCGAGTTCGACTACGGCACCGATCTGGACGGCGCCGCCCAGGACATGCGCGAGGCCCTCGGCCTCATCGAGTCGCTCCTCCCCGAGGACGCCGAGTCTCCCCTGGTGGTCAAGTTCTCCCTGACCGCGCTCCCAGTCCTCTCCTACGCCGTCACCGGCATGGGCGGGGACACCATCGCCCTGTCCCGCTTCCTCGACGAGACGCTGACCCAGCGCCTCGAGCGCCTCGACGGCGTCGCCCAGGTCATCCTCATGGGCGGGCCCACCCAGGAGGTCCACATCGAGGTGGACCGCACCGCGCTGGATGTCCTGGGGCTCCCCATCGAGCAGGTCGCCCAGGCCATCGGCGCCCAGAACCTCGACCTGCCGGGCGGGCGGGTCATCGAGGAACGCAACGAGTACCTGGTCCGGACGCTCGGCGCCTACCGCCAGCTCGAGGACATGGAGGAGACGGTCGTCGGGGTGGGCGCGAACGGGGCCATCGTCCGCGTCGGCGACGTGGCCACCGTGCGGAGGGCCACCGAGGACATCCGCAACACCTTCCGCGCCAACGAGTCGGACGCGCTCTACCTCATGGCGAACAAGCAGTCCGGCGCGAACCCGCTGCAGGTGGCCCGGCGCATCAAGGACGAGCTCGCGAAGATCCAGGAGGAGCTGCCGGGCGACATCGACTTCGCCCTGGTCATGGACACGGGCAGCCAGATCGAGAACATGTCCACGAACGTGAGCCGCTCGGGCCTCCTGGGAGGGCTGCTCGCCATCCTGTTCATGTTCCTCTTCCTGCGCAGCGGTCGGCCGACGTTCGCCATCGCCGTCGCCATCCCGCTCTCGCTCCTGACGACGTTCATCCCCATCTTCGCCATCGGGGAGACCCTGAACCTCATGACCATGGGCGGCCTGATGCTCGGCATCGGGATGCTCGTGGACAACGCGGTCGTGGTGATCGAGAACATCTTCCGGCACCTGGAAGCAGGCACGGAGCGCAAGCAGGCGGCGCGCATCGGCAGCCGCGAGGTGGGCATGGCCATCACCGCCTCCACGCTCACCACAATCGCCGTCTTCCTGCCCCTGTTCTTCGGTGGAGGTCTCGCCGGCGAGCTCGTGCGGGGCCTCGCCATGGTCGTCGCCTTCGCCCTGGCGGCCTCGCTGCTCGTGGCCCTGACCATCGTCCCCATGCTCGCGAGCGTCCTCTTCGACGAGCGGGACGCGAAGAAGGCCGCCACCACCGGTGCGTCATTCCGCAAGCTCGCGGGCATCTACGAGCGCGTCCTCCGCTGGTGCCTGGGACATCGCAAGACCACCCTCGCGGGCGTCGGTGGCGTGATGATCCTCTCCCTCGTCCTCGCGACCATGACCGGCGCCACCTTCATGCCCGCCTCGGATCAGCCTCTGGTGATGGGCAAGGCGAGCTTCGCGGTGGGCACGCCCCTGTCGGAGGTGCAGCGGGCCATGTCCCGGGTGGAGGCCTACACCGCCTCGCTCCCCGAGGTGCAGACGGCCGGCCTCGGCATCGGCGCGAACGAGGACGACGTGGGCGCCGGGCTCTCGGAGATGTCTCCGTCCGGTGTGCACGAGGCCCAGATCTTCCTCCGCCTCCGGGACGGCCGCACCCGCCCCCAGTCGGAGCTCCTCGCCGAGATGCGCCGCGACGTCCCCCGCGCCGAGGGCATGACCATCGAGTTCATGGACATGGGCGAGGCGATGATGGGCGGCGGGGGCAACAAGCCCGTCCAGATCGAGATCTTCGGGACGGACCTCGTCGCGTTGGAGCAGCTGTCGGAGCGGGTCCGGGCCACCGTCGCGGACATCGAAGGTCTCACGGAGGTCGACACGTCGGTGAAGCCCCGCAAGCCCGAGCGTCACCTCAAGGTGGACCGGGAGCGCGCGGCCACCTACGGCCTCACGGTCGCCGAGGTGGCCCGCAGCGTGGACGTGGCCACCCGGGGGATGGTCGCCGGCCTGTACCGCGAGTCCGGCGAGGAGTACCCCATCCGCGTCCGCTACCGCGAAGAGGACCGGGGCGGCTTCGACGAGCTCGACCACATCGTCATCCCCACCCGCGCCGGCTTCGCCCTGCCGCTGCGTCAGGTGGCCTCCTTCGTCACCGGCTCCGGCCCCGTCCAGATCCAGCGCGACGACCAGATGCGCAAGGTGGCCGTCCGCGCGAACCTCGCCGGCCGGGACATCGCCTCGGTCATCGCGGACATCGACGAGGCCCTGGAGCCCGTCCGCGCCTCGCTCCCCGCCGGCTACCGCATCGAGTTCGGCGGCACCTTCGAGGAGATGCAGGAGGCCTTCCTCATCCTCGCCGGCGCGCTGCTGCTCGCGGTCCTCCTCGTCTACATGGTCATGGCCAGCCAGTTCGAGGCGTTCGGGCACCCGCTCGTCATCATGTTCACGGTGCCCTTGGCGTGGATCGGCGTCGTCGCCGTGCTCCTCGTCACGGGCACGCCCATCTCGGTGGTCACCTTCGTCGGCGTCATCATGTTGGCCGGGATCGTGGTCAACAACGGCATCGTCCTCGTCGACTACATCAACCAGCTCAGACGCAGCGGCATGGACCGGCGCGAGGCCGTCATCCAGGGCGGCACGACCCGCCTGCGCGCGGTCCTCATCACCTCCGGGACGACCATCGCCGGCCTGCTGCCCATGGCGCTGTGGCCCGGCAACGGGGCGGAGCTCACCGCCGACATGGCGAAGACCGTCGCCGGTGGCCTCGCCGCCGCCACCTTCCTCACCCTCGTGATCCTGCCCGTCGTCTACGAGCTCGTGGACTCCATCGGCGCCTGGATCGCCACCCGCTTCAACCGGCTGCTGCACGGGAGCGAGGCATGACCCTGCGACCCTTCGCCCTCTCCACCCTGCTCCTCCTCGTCGCCCCCTCGGCGCACGCCTTCGATCTCGCCGAGGCGCTGCAGCTCGCGATGAAGCACAACCCGAACCTGCGCGCCGCCGCCGAGCTCGAGGTGCAGAGCAAGACCCAGCGGGACCAGGCGTGGGCGTTCATCCAGCCGACCGTGTCGCTGGGGTACCAGTACCGGGTCAACGACCGGGAGATCGCGTTCGATCCCGCCGACGGGTTCGACACGAGCGCGCTGACCGACGCCTTCACCCCCATCTTCGGCAACCTCGGCTTCATCTACGGCGAGATGTTCACCGCGGGCTGGATCGACGGGGACGACTGCGACGAGCTCGCGACCATCAACGGCTTCGGCGACTGCCAGGAGCTCACCGACGCCTTCCTCAACGGCGACGGGCTCGAGGGCGACGACGACGACTCCACGCCGATGGAGCCCCTCGTCGTCCAGCCGAAGACGCAGCAGTTCCTGAACATCCAGGGCCAGTGGCCCATCTCGCCGCGCACGATCACGATGCACCAGGCGGGGCAGAAGGGCGTCGAGGGCAGCCGCGCGCGCATCCGCCAGAGCCGCGACCAGCTCATGCTCGGGGTCATCCAGGCCTACGCGGGCGCGTGGCAGGCCCAGGAGTCCGTGAAGCTGCTGCGGGAGCAGGTGGCGCTCGCGGAGGCGCACCTCAAGGACACCACTGCGCTCTTCAACGCCGGGATGATCACGAAGGACGTGCTGCTCCGGGCGCAGCTCGAGGTGGAGCGGACGAAGCGCACCGTCCGGGACACGGAGCAGGGGTCCCGCAGCGCGCGCCGGGCGCTGCTCATGGCCATCGGGCGGCCCGACCTCGAGATGGACACGCTGTCGCCGCTGCCGGAGATCGGAATCGAGCGGGCCGACGGCGCGGGGGTGGAGACCGAGGCCATGGACCAGCGCGCCGAGGTCGCCGCTGCGGTGGCCGATCTCGCGGCTACGAAGGCCATGCAGACGGACGCGGTGCTCCAGTTCCTGCCCCAGTTCGCCATCACCGGGCAGTTCAACTGGAGCGACGTCGCCGCTGGCTTCGACAACATCCGCACCTCCTGGTACGTCGGCCTCGGCGTGAACCTCCCCATCTGGGACGGTGGGATCAAGATCCACAACACCCGCGCCGCCGCGTCCCGCAAGCGGCAGGCCGAGGCCGCCCTCGAAGCGGCCCGCCAGCAGGTGGCCATGGAGGCGGCGAACGCCTGGGACGCCTACGAGACGAAGCGCGGCGCCATCTCCATCGCCGAGCTCGAGCGGGACCTCGCGGTGGAGGCGTTCCGGCTCGTCCAGGTCCGGTACAAGGCCGGCGGGGCGCGCCAGGTGGAGCTGCTGGACGCCCAGACGCAGCTCGCGTTCGCCGAGCTCTCCCTCGTGCAGGCCCGCGCCGACGAGCAGGTGGCCGCCGCCGAGCTCCTCGCCGCGGCTGGCCGCGTCGACGACGTCGCGCCCTGAACGAGCCCGCCTGACCCTGTCGGCGGCGGCCGCCGGGCAAGCCGCTGCCTCCCTGATCGGTCGCGTCCGTGCATCCTCGGCGTCGGGGCGTCCCGCCCCCGGGAGGCTCCCATGCTGCGCCGCGTCGTCCTCCTCGCCCTCGTCCTCGCCCTGCCCGCACCGGCGCTCGCGGCGCGCCCCGCCGAGCCGCCCCAGCCCACGCAGCAGGACCGGGACGCCGCCGTCGTCGGCCTCACGGCCGCCGCGACGTCGCAGACCATCGCCATGGTGACCACGATCGTCTGGGCGGGAGGGCTCGACCCGGCCGGCGTCTCCAGCACGCTGTACGTCCCCATGAACATCGCGAACCTGCCCCTGTCGGTCGCCGGCATCGCGGGGTGGGAAGGGGCGTTTCGTGACGGCACCTGGCAGGCCCGGTACCGCGGCCTCGGTGCTGGCTTCATGCAGGGAGCGGGCTACTCGTTCGCCATGGCGGGGATCCTCCTCGTCGGCACCTTCGGACCGAACGACCGGTGCGCGGACGACTGCATCGAGGACCTCACGCCGTTGTTCTCGATCCCCCAGGCGGCGACCTACTCGGGCGTCGGCCTCGCCTTCCTGGGGCTGGGCCTAGGCCACCTCATCGCCGCCGACCGCGAGAGGCTCGGGACCCTGCGCGACGAGGTGGTTCGGGTCCGAGCGACCCCGTCACTGGTGATCTCGGCGGAGAGAGTGTCGATAGGAGTGATCTGGACCTGGTAGCCGCTCGTACGCACGTGGGGGAGGTCGGCGCGCAATCCCGGGGTTGGGGGAGGGCCACGCGAGAGGGGCAACCTGGTGATATCTTTGGACATCGGGCGCAGAAGCCCCCGCTTCCCAGGAACGCTCCCTCCCCCATGAACTCACGCGCCGCCAAGAAGGAGTTCGTCGCTGCGTCCTGGGAAGACACCCAGGCCCAGAAGGAGTTCGTGGCTCAGGCCGCGCTGTTGGAGCCGAGGGACCTCGAGGACCTCCTCCCCCACCTCCTCACCTCGCGGGGCACGTCGGTCGACCAACGTCGGGCCCGGTTCTCGGTGTGGACCCAGGTCGTGGAGGCGGCGCCGGACCGGTCGCTGTTCGGCCCGATGGTCAAGGTGGCGACCAAGGGCGACTCCGCGCTGCGCCGGGTGCTCACTCCGCTGCTCATCGCGTGCAACGACCGCAAGGGCCACGCCGAGGTGGTCAAGCTCCTCAAGCACTCGGACTCGAACCTGCGCCGCTGGGCCGCCGATCTGCTCCGCCAGGCCGGGGGCCGGACCGCCCTGAACGAGATCGAGCGCACCATCACCCTCGGAGGCTGGTCCAGTCGCGTCGACGCGATGGACGTCGCCATGACGCTTGGCGGTCATCACGCGATCCCGCTCGTGGGCGAGGTCGTCAAGATCGGGGACCCGCAGGAGGCCGTCTCCGCGCTCCGGCTCCTGTCCGACGAGACCTATGTGAAGGGCAGCCCCCGCGGCGCCACCGAGGCCATCGTCCCCGGGCTCGAGTCGACGCACGCCCGGGTGGTGGTCGCGGCGATGAAGGCCCTGTCCCTCATCGCGCCGACCGACGTGTTCTTCGACCACGTCGAGCCCTTCCTCTTCAGCGGCGACCCGCGCCTCAAGCGCAGCGCCATCGAGTGCCTCGCTCGGGCCCCGTCTGCGAAGACGCTGTCCGTCCTCGCGGACCTGTACACCTACGCGGACCAGGGCACCCGGGAGGTCATCCTCGGGGTCCTCGAGGAGATCGGCGACGACACGGTCCTGCCGCTGCTGGTGGATGCCCTCGGGGACCGCGCCCTGCCCATCCGCAACCGGGCCGCCGACGTCGTGGTCAAGCTGGCCCGGGCAGGGTCCATCGATCCGACCCGCATGCTCCTGTGGCTCCTCCGCAGCCGGGACGCGGGGGTCCGGCGCCAGTCGGTCGAGATCATCGCGGCGGTGGGCGAGCCCCTGCAGGGCATGTGGCCGAAGCTGCTGCGTCTCCTCCGGGACGAGGACTGGTGGGTGCGCGAGCGGGTCGTGGACGCCCTCGTGAAGCTCGCCGGCCGCAAGATCACGCGCCACGTGGCCCAGTACCTCCAAGACGACTCGGACGTGGTGCGTCGCTACGCGGTCGAGGTGCTCGAGCGCTTGCAGGACCCCGAGTCCATGGGGCTGCTCCTCAAGACCGCGACCGACGATCAGGACTGGTGGGTCCGGGAGCGCGCCGTCGAGTGCCTGGGGACGATGGGGGACCCGAAGATCATCCCCCACCTCTCAGCGCTCGCGCGCAAGGACCCGACGATGGTCCTGGTGGTCGTGCAGGCACTCGGGGCCATCGGGCACAAGGACGCGCTGCCCATCTTGCTCGAGTTCCTCCGCCACGACGACGCGGAGATCCGGCACCAGGCCCTGCAGGTCGTGGGGCTGGTCGGGGACCGCTCTTGCGTCGACCAGGTGAAGCCCCTGGTCTCGGACACCGCCCTCGACGTCCGCAGGTACGCGAAGGACCTCCTCGCCGGTTGGCGCGCCCGCCTCGACACCGAGGGGTCCGCGGGCGTGGGGGCGCGGCTCCAGGGGCTGGAGCGGATGCTCTGGTGGGCGACGAAGCAGGGCGGGGACGACCTCTTCCTCGTGGGCGGCTCTCCGCCCTTCATCAAGAAGCTGGGCGCCATGGTCCCCCTGGGGGACGTCCCCCTGACCGCCGAGTACGTGGAGAACACGCTGCGTCGGTCCATGACCAACGTGCAGCGCGCCCAGTTCGACCGCCTGGAGGACGTGGACTTCTCCATGCCGGTCGCAGCCCTCGGCCTCCGCTTCCGGGTGAACGTCTTCCGGCAGATCACCGGCGTGTCCGCGGTGTTTCGGAAGATCAACCAGGACATCCGCCCGCTGTCGGAGCTCGGCCTGCCCCCCCAGCTCGAGAAGCTGTGTGACCTGCCGGATGGGCTCGTGCTCATCGGTGGGCCGACGGGCTCGGGGAAGAGCACGACGTTGGCGGCGATGATCCACCACATCAACCGCCGCCAGGGGCGGCACATCATCACCATCGAGGACCCGATCGAGGTGGTCCACGAGCATGACCGGTCCGTGGTCACCCAGCGGGAGGTGGGCTCCCACACCGAGACCTTCGCCACCGCGCTGCGGGCGACCTTGCGCGAAGACCCCGACGTCATCCTCGTCGGGGAGATGCGCGACCTCGACACGATCTCCTTCGCCCTCTCGGCCGCGGAGACCGGCCACCTCGTCCTCGCGACCGTCCACACCGTGAGCGCGGACACGTCCATCGACCGGCTGATCGACGCGTTCCCCCTTGGGCACCAGGAGCAGGTCCGCGCGCTCATCTCCCAGAGCCTCCGGGCGGTGGTCTGTCAGCACCTGCTCACGACGAAGGAGGGCAAGGATCGGGTCCCCAGCGTCGAGATCCTCGTGAACAACGACGCCGTCAGCAGCCTCATCCGCAAGGGGCAGTGCTACCAGCTCCCCTCCGCCATCGCGACGAGCCGCGAGCAGGGCATGCAGAGCATGGATGACGAGCTGTACCGCCTCGCACAGACCGGAGTCGTCTCCGGGGAGGCGGCCTACGCGAAGGCCATCGACAAGTCACGGTTCGAAGGACTGCTCGCCGCGGACGGCGCGGAGGAGGACACGGCCGTCGTGCGGCGGACGTCGCCGACGCTCCAGCGGCCCAAACTCTCGACGTTCAAGCGGGGAGGCTGAGATGGCACGCCTCGACTCGTTCCTCCGCCTCGTGGTGGAGCAGGGCGCCAGTGACCTGCACTTCATGGCGGGCAACAAGCCCCTCATCCGTCATGACGGACACCTCGTGCCCATCCCGTTCCGCGTCCTGCGGGACGTGGAGGCGCGTCGGTTCCTCCTCGAGATCCTCGACCCGGAGCAGACGAAGGCCCTCGGCCAGGAGCAGGAGCTCGACTTCGCGTACGACTTGCCGGGCGTCGGCCGATTCCGGGCGAACGTCTTCCTCCAGAGCCGGGGGATCGGCGCCGTGTTTCGGGTCATCCCGGAGCGCGCGCCGCGGCTGAGCGAGCTGGGGCTGCCCAGCACGATCCGGCGCGTCCTCGATCTGGCGAACGGGCTCGTGCTCTTCACCGGCCCCACCGGCTGCGGCAAGTCGACGACCCAGGCGGCGCTGATCAATGAGCTCAACGAGACGCGGTCGCTGCACGTGATCACGATCGAGGACCCGATCGAGTTCGTGCACCAGCGGAACCAGTCGCTGATCAACCAACGCGAAGTGGGCACGCACGTCGCCTCGTTCGAGATCGCCCTGCGGTCGGCGCTGCGGGAGTCCCCCGACGTGATCCTCATCGGGGAGATGCGGGACCTCGAGACCATCAAGCTCGCCCTGTCGGCGGCGGAGACCGGCGTCCTCGTGTTCGGGACCCTCCACACGGGGAGCTCGGCGAAGGCGGTCGACCGGATCGTCGACGCATTCCCGTCGGGGCAGGCGAACCAGGTGCGCGGTGTGCTCTCGTCGATCACCCGGGCCATCGTCTCCCAGCGCCTCGTGCCGCGGGCGTCCGGGGATGGTCGGGAGGTGGCCATGGAGCTGCTCTTCGTGAACACGGCCGTGGGGAACATGATCCGGGAGAACAAGAGCTACCAGATCGACTCGATGCTCCAGTCGATGGAGCCGGGCACGGGGATGCAGAGCCTCGACAATCACCTCCTCCGCCTCGTGAAGACGGGTCGGGTCCTCGCGTCGGAGGCAGCCAACCACGCGGTCTACCCCCACCTCTTCGAGAGCCTGGTCGCCGCCGAGGAGGAGCGTCGCGGGGGATCGCTTCGGTGAGCGACCGCGCACGCGCGCTGATGGCGCAGCGCCGGTTCTCCGAGGCCGCGCGCCTCTTCGAGCAGTCGCGTGACCACGCGCGGGCGATCGAGGCCTACCGGCAGGCGGGGGAGCCTGCGGAGGCCGGGAGACTCCTCTTCACCGACGGCCAGTACGAGGAAGCGGCGAACACGCTCCTCGGCGCGGTGCCGGAGGCGGTGAAGCGGGGGAGCCGGCCGTCGCCGGAGGTTCGCCAGGCGATGCGCTCGGCCGCAGTGGCGTTCGCGCGCGCGGTTCGGCCGCTCCAGGCGGCGTCGCTCTACCTCCGGCTCGGCGAGCGCGACCGGGCGGTGCAGGTCCTGACCCAGGCCGGGCGGCAGGCCGAGGCGGACCACGTGGCCGCGGGCGGTGAGGTGCTGGACGATCCCCTCATCGGCTCCGCCCGGCCGGGCTCCGCGCGCCGGTCCGTGGCGATGGTTCGCTCCCCCCACGAGCGCCTTGCGCTGCTCATGGTCACCGAGCCCGCAGACCCCCTCTATATGCGTCGGGCCCTCGACGCGGCGCGGATCGCCGCGGAGAACGACCTCCTCGACTTCGAGCTGGAGAACTGGCTGCGCCCCTGGCTCCAGGGGAACGCCGCGGGGCAGGGCAAGGAAGACGTCGACGCGATGCTCGACCTCGCGATGGTCTACGAGAGCCGCGAGCTGCTGGAGAACGCGGAGCTGATCCTCCAGTCCGCGTTGCGGCTCGATCCGGACCACCGCGACGTCCACTCCCGCCTCGACGCGGTGCGGGCGCGGCGCCTGGGAGAGGGCTCGGACCGGCTCGGGGCGATCTTCGAGGCGGACCGGACGTTCATGGAGGCGGGGACGATGCTGCGTCCCACTCAGATGAACGGTGTCGACGACGGGCTGGAGAGCCTGCCGAGGCTTCCGAGCCTGCCGCAGCTGAGCGAGCCGGGGCTCTCCCCACCGTCCGCGCCGCCGGCCGCCACCGTCGAAGCCAGCCACATCGAGCGGCTCAGCTCCGACGAGTGGTACCTGGAGATCGACGCGGCCTCGAGCCCCAACCTGTCGTCGGACGAGGCGGCGGTGTGGGCGACGAAGAAGACCATCGATCCGCGGACCCTCACCGCGGGGGACGTGGTGGCCGAGCGGTACCGGATCCTGCGGCGCCTCGGCAAGGGCGGGATGGGCGTGGTGTTCGCCGTCCACGACGAGATGCTGAACGAGGACGTGGCCCTCAAGATCATCTTCAACCCGGACGAGAACGCCGGAGACGTCGCCCGGTTCAAGGACGAGATGAAGATCTGCCGTCGGTTGAACCATCGGAACATCGTCCGGGTGTTCGAGTTCGGCCTGTGGCGCGGCAGCCACTTCCTGACGATGGAGCTCCTCGCCGGGCAGGACCTCGACGCTCTGATGAAGGGCAAGAGGGGCGGTCCGATGGCGGTGGACTCGATGCTCCCGCTCATGGTCCAGGTCTGCGACGGGCTGGCGGCGGCGCACAAGCACGGCGTGATCCACCGGGACATCAAGCCCGGGAACCTTTTCGTGACCAAGGACAACGCCCTGAAGCTCATGGACTTCGGCATCGCCAAGGCCCACGCCTTCGACATCTCCATCACCCAGACGGGGATGCTGGTCGGGACCCCGGCGTTCATCGCGCCCGAGCGGGTCCTCGGGGAGAGCGCAGACACGCCCCAGAGCGACCTGTATGCCCTGGGCATCGTCATGTACCAGCTGACCACGGGACGGATGCCGTTCGTCGCGCGCGAGATGCCGAAGCTCTTCATCCAGCACGTCCAGGAGGTGCCGATGCCGCCGTCGCAGCGCAACCCGGTGCTCCCCGGAGCCGTGAGCGACATCGTGATGAAGCTGCTGGAGAAGCGTCCGGAGGACCGGTTCCAGTCGGCGATGGAGTTGCGCCGGGCGCTGGAGCAGGCGTGGGCGGTGATCCTGCGCTCCCGCTGAGGGTCTCAGCGGCCGTCAGTCCGCCGGTTCGAGGGCGGGCCGATCCCCGCAGGCGCTGACCATGTCCGTGAGCTCGGGGACCTCCGGGGCGTCCGGGCGTCGTTCGGCGAAGCGGTCGAGGGCGGCGTGCGCTTCCTGGCACAGGCCGAACCCCACGAGGGCCCGGATCCCCCGGTCTTGATAGAAGCGCTGCGACACGGAGGCTTCCAGGACCGCGTCCAGCCAGGCGAAGTCGACGGCGTCCCCGTAGACCGCGCGGATCGCGTCCGGGTGGTGGGCCCACACGTCGAGGCGGATGCGGAGGCCGTCGCTGCCCCGCAGCGACGTCGGATCGATGAGCGGGGCGAGCACCTCCTCGGCTTCCGCGTACTCGCCCACGAGGTACAGCTGGCGCCCGAGCTCGGCGCGGTTGTCTCCGATCTCGGGGAACTCCGCGAACTTGCGGCGGGCTCTGGCGAGCTCGGGAGGGTCCCCCAGGGTGGCGGAGCGCAGGACGCGCTCGAAGTACGCCGCCCGCCGGCCCGGGGCGCCGTCCACCTCCCGCACCATGTAGCCGAGGCGCACGAGCGTTGTTCCACGGAGCTGCTGGTGCTCGACGATGAGGTCGGCGCCGTCGTCGCTGACACGCCGGAACGCCGTGGGGACCCAGCCGGGGCCGAGGGGCTCGGGGGCGGGGAGCAGGGTGAGCTCGGCGCCGCGCTCCCAGGTGCGGGCGAGGTCCTCGGGATCGAGGACGCTGCGGGACCGATTCAGGCCACCGAAGACCACGTCGGGGGAGCCGGGCGACGTGCTCCACGCCCGGGCGCCGAGGAGGAGGCCCTCGTTCCGGGCGACCCGCCACGGCAGCCGCAGGACCACGCCGGTCCCCTCCACCTCGATGGCGCTGCCGCGCCCGAGCACGAGCTGGGGCTGCCGGACGAGCAGGGGAGTGATGAGCGCGGGCAGCAGGAGGAGGCCCGCCGCGATGACGGAGTTGCGCAGGGCGATGGCCCGGGCCCGGACCCCGCCCGTCGAGTCGGGGGTGACGAGCATCGCGGCGAGACCCCCGCCGAGCAGGCCTCCCAGGTGCGCGGAGTGGGCCACGGCGGGGAGCGACAGGGTCGGCAGGGCGAGGATGAGGACGATGGGGAGGACCCCGAAGCCGTACTTGCCTCGGGCCCGCCGGGGCAGGGCGTCGCCGAAGCGGAAGCCGACCGTGACGTGGGCGGCGAGGAGGCCGAAGCCGAGCGTGCTGCTGCCGATGACGGGCAGGGGACAGGCGGCGATGACGAGGGCACCGCCGCACAGGATCGAGGCGGCGGCGACGACCGCGTAGGCGCCTGGGCCGAGGGCCCGCTCGACCCTCCAGCCGGAGACGCCGATGGCGGCGAGGTTGCCCAGGACGTGCAGAAGGCTGCCGTGGATGAGCTGGGAGGTGAGCAGCGACCACCACGCGCCGCCGAAGACGATCGCCTCGAAGCCGACGGCGACCCGGTCGGTCGAGTCGTCGGCGTAGACGGCGGCGGGCATCCAGCCGGTGAACTGCGCGGCGGCGGCGAGGACGATGAGGAGCGTGACCGCGAGGGAGAGCGGGGCGAACCCGGCGCGGCCCAGACGAGCCGCGAGGAGCGCGCCGGGGGCCGAGAAGTCCTCGGCGAGTGGGGCCAGCGTGGAGGCGGGGGCGAAGTCGTCGCCGGTCCAGGGGGCATGCCGCACGAGGACGTCACCGCCCAGGGTCCCCGCCCGGATGTCCTCCCGCAGGTCCTCGAGGTCGTAGGGGAACTCGTCCCCGTCTTGGCGGACCGTCACGAGGGGCATCGCGTGCATGGTAGGCACGCCGACGGACGCGCGCAGGGGGCGCGAGCGCCCCGACCACACGACGCCTGTCGGACGAGGTGGCGGTGGCTAACCTCGTCCCGTGCGCCGCGCGTCCCCCCTTCGGTTTGCGTTGACTGTCGCGGTGGGCCTGGCGCTCGTGGTCGGCCTTGCCTGGGGGCGCTGGGCGGTGAGCCTCGCGCCGGAGCGGCTGTGGGGCGCCCACAACCTCGGACTCACCGCCGCCGGTGGGCTCGTCGGGGGCCGCTCGCTCGCGCCTTGGGGGCCCGATCTACGCACCCACTCCCACCTCCTCGGCGCCGTGGGGCGGCAGTACCTGCACCCGGACCTGGCCCGCCTCCTCGCGGTCGCTGCAGCCGAGGAGCGGAGCGCGATGGCCAAGCGCCGCGACGCCCCCGTGTCCGCTTGGCGGGTGGCCGAGACCGGCTGGCGATCCGGGGGCTGGTTCCCGCCGCATCTCACCCACCAGGACGGGCTCGCCGTCGACGTGATGACCCCGCTCGTGGAGGGCCGGCTTCCCTCGGGGCCGGGGACGCTCCTGGGCTACGCGGTCGATCTCGGTGAGGACGGGAGCTTCGGGGAGACCCGAGCCGACGTGGAGCGCCTGGCCCGGTTCTTCGACGCCCTGTGCACGAACGCGGGCGAGCACGGCCTCGTCGTCCGGCGCCTCACGGTGTGGGCGCCCTGGCAAGGAGCCATCCGCGGCCGCATGCGGAGCACGTGTCGGCGCAACCTCGCGGACGCGGCGCTCCCCCACGACGACCACGTCCACGTCCTGGTGACGCGGAGCGGGCACCGCTGAGGAGGCGCGCCGCCGTCGGTCAGGGGGCGCGCCTCAGCTCGCGTCCTCGGTGACGGTCCACTCCTCGCGCACCGTCGCCATCGCGGCGCGCATGCGACCGGGCTGGAGCAGCGCGGCTTCGGTGAAGTCGAGCCCCTCGAGGATCCAGCGGGCGACCTGGGGGTTCGCCAGGGAGTAGAAGACGTGCCGCCCCTCCCTGCGCCCCACCACGAGGCGGTGGCCCTTGAGCACGGACAGGTGCTGGGAGACGCGCGAGTGGGAGCAGTCGAGGATCGCCGCCAGGTGGTTCACGTCCTGCTCGGCCGTCCGCAGCTCCTCGATGATCCGCACCCGCTGCGGGTGGGACAGGGCGCCGAAGAGGGAAGCGAGCTCTCGGGTGACGATCTCGCGCTCGGGCATGGGGTCTCCGGGGACGGTGGCGCAGGGGCTCTCGGGTGGGCGGTCGCTTTTCCGAACGTGTCACTTGACGTTGCTGAAATCAAGGATAGCTTACATTCTCATGTTCATAAATTTGAACATTTGAACTTGGGGATTCGACATCCATGGAGCTGACCTTCTCCCTGCACGATCTGCTGGGCCGCGCCTTGATGAGCGCCGGCCATGCCCGTCGTCCTCGGGACATCGCCGCCGCCCTCTCCCTCGCGGGCGGGGACGTGGCGAAGGCCCTGTCGGAGCTCGGGGTACCCGTGGACGCGTACTCGCGTGCGCCGGAGGACGTGGCGTCGAGCATCGGCCCGCACACCCCCGCGCTGGCCTGCTCCGAGGGCGGCTGGCTCCTCCTGGACGACCGCCGCGGCGGTCGGGTGCGCGCGATCCCCGCGGACGGCCGTGAGGCCCGGTGGATCCCGCGCAAGGCGCTCGCCGAGGTGGCCGATGGTCCCTGGGTGCTCGTGCCTCCCGCCCCCGCGTTCGCCGACCTGCCTCCCGCCGCCGGCCCACTCGCGCGTCTGCGCTCCCTCGTGACGGTGGAGTCCCAGGATCTGATGACGGTCCTGCTCTACGCGGTCGCCGTCGGCCTGCTGAGCCTCGCCACCCCCGTGGCCGTGCAGGCGCTCGTGAACACGGTCGCCTTCGGGACGGCGATCCAGCCCCTGATCGTCCTCACCGTGCTCCTCGCCGGGGGCCTTGCCCTCGCCGCCGGGCTCCAGCTGCTGCAGGCCTGGGTCGTGGAGCTGCTGCGGCGCCGCCTCTTCATCCGCCTGGTGTCGGACCTGGCGCACCGGCTCCCCCGCGTGCGCACGGAGAGCCTGCGCGGCGGCCGTGGCCCGGAGCTCGTCAACCGGTTCTTCGACATCTTCACCCTCGAGAAGGCCGTGTCTACCTGGCTCGGCGACGGCATCGGCGCGCTGATCACCGCCGCGGTCGGCCTCGCCGTCCTCGCCGTCTACCACCCGGCGCTCCTCGTCCTGGACATGATCCTGGGCGGAGCCGTGCTCGTCGTGTTCCTCGGGCTGGGCCGGGGGGGTGCGACGACCGCGATCAAGGAGTCCAAGGCCAAGTACGCCGTCGCGGCCTGGATGGAGGAGCTCGCTCGCCACCCGGTGGCCTTCAAGGCGGCAGGCGCGGCGGACCTCGCCCGCGACCGCGCCGATGTCCTGACCCGCGAGTTCCTCCAGGCCCGCCACAAGCACTTCCGCGTGGTGCTTCGGCAGCTCGCCGGGGGCCTCGGCCTGCAGGTCATCGCGGCCGCCGGTCTGCTGGGCGTGGGTGGCTTCCTCGTCATCTCCCGGCAGCTGACCCTCGGCCAGCTGGTGGCGGCGGAGCTCATCGTGGCGGCGACCGTCGCGGCCCTCGCGAAGAGCAGCAAGCTGCTCGAGTCCTGGTACGACCTCCTCGCGGCCCTCGACAAGCTGGGGCAGCTCACGGACCTTCCCCTGGAGCCGCCCGGGGAGAAGACCACCGGTCTGCCCGAGGGGCAGCTCTCGGTGACGCTCCCCGTCGGTGGCGAGCGCGTCGAGCTCCGCCCGGGGGAGCAGGTCGCCCTCACGGGGCCCCCCCGGGGCGGCAAGACGACGCTGCTGGAGAGCCTGTTCGGCGTCTCCGACGCGGACGTCGACGTGGGCGGCGTCCCGGTGAACGACCTCGACAAGACCCTGCTGCGTCGGCGGGTCGCCCTGGTCCAGGGGTTCGAGGTCATCGAGGGGACGGTGCTGGAGAACCTGCGCTTCGGCCGGGGTGCCCCGTCGCGCGCGGAGGCCTGGACGCTGCTTCGGCGGGTCGGCCTCGACGCGACGGTCAAGGGCCTCCCTGGTGGTCTCGACGCCCCCCTGGCCCCCACCGGCGCGCCGCTGGTCCCGGCCGAGGTGCGCCGCCTCGTCATCGCCCGAGGGCTCGCCGGTGACCCGGACGTGCTCCTCGTCGACGAGGCCCTCGACGGCCTCGAGGACGCGAACCGCGACCAGGTCCTCGACGCCGTCTTCCACTACGCGCGCCCCTGGACGCTGGTGGTGGTGACCCACGACGACGCGGTGCTCGCACGGTGCGACCGCGTCTTGACCATCAACGACTCTGCCGCGGGTCAGCTCTGATGCTCCTCTTCGCCAAGATGACCGACGCCTCCAACGCCCCCTACCGCGAGGACGCCTGGACCCCCCGGGAGATGCTCCCGGCCTGGCGCCTCGTGCCCCCGCCCACCCGGGCGCGCCGCACCGCCCGCCTCCTGGCGGTGACGTTCCTCGTCTTTGCTCTCGCCTGCGCGATCTCGCCGTGGCAGCAGAGCGTGCGGGGTGACGGCATGGTGATCGCCTTCGACCCGTCCGAGCGCCCGGTGACCGTGGAGGCGCCCACGTCCGGGGTCGTCCGCACCTGGCACGTCCGCGAGGGCGAGCAGGTCGAGGCAGGCCAGCTGCTCGTGTCCGTCACGGACAACGACCCCGCGCAGCTCGAGCGCCTGCGCGCCGAGCGGGAGGCCCAGAAGGTGGGGCTGGAGCGCAAGCAGGCCTCGGCGGATGCCCTGGATGCCTCGCTCATCGCCGCCGAGCTCGCGGCGGACGCGAAGGTGGCCGCTGCGCGGGCGAAGATGGACAGCGCCGAGCAGAAGGTCGAGGCCTGGCAGCGCAAGGTGGAGGCAGCGGAGGCGAAGCTCGACACCGCCACGCGCCAGCGCGACCGAGTGGAGGTCCTCGGCGACGAGGGGCTGACGTCGGAGCGGAGCCGCGAGCTGGCCCAGCTCGGGTTTGCGGAGGCGGAGGCCGACCTGCGGGCCGCCCGCGCGGAGCGCGCCGGGGCCGTGGCGGACCTGGATCAGGCTTCGAACGACCGCGACGAGGCCCGCTCGAGCGCGCTGGCGAAGCTCGCCGAGCTCGAGAGCAAGCTGGAGTCGGCGCGGTCCGAGGTGGAGAAGCAGCGTCAGGCGCTGCTCAAGCTCGACACCCGCCTCGCGCGTCAGCAGACTCAGGACGTGGTCGCCCCGCGCAGCGGCGTCGTCCTCCGCCAGCTCGTCCCGGAGGGGGCGGAGCAGGTCAAGCGGGGCGACGGGCTCGCCGTGGTCGTTCCGCCCCGGCAGACCCCCCGCGTCTCGCTGATCGTCGACGGGAACGACGCTGCACTGCTCTCCCCCGGGAGCCCCGTCCGCCTCCAGTTCGAGGGGTGGCCGGCGGTCCAGTTCGTGGGCTGGCCGTCGGTGGCGGTGGGCACCTTTGGCGGGCTCGTGGAGTTCGTCGACGCCGCCGGCGACGACAGCGGTGACTTCCGGGTCGTCGTGGGGCCCGACCCCGACGACGAGCGGTGGCCGTCGAGCGAGCTCCTCCGTCCCGGCGTCCGCGCACACGGCTGGGTGCTGCTCAAGCAGGTCCCCCTCGGGTTCGAGCTCTGGCGTCAGCTGAACGGCTTCCCGCCCACCGCCCCGAAGCCCCTCGACGGCGGCACGTACTCCGGGGCCAGGAAGTGAGGCGCGCCGGCCTGGCGCTCCTCGGGCTCGTGGCCGGACTCCTTGCCGCCGAGGCCCCAGCCGCGCCCCTGTCCCTGAACGACGTCCTCGACTCCGTCGAGCGCCACCCGAAGCTGATCGCGGCCGAGGCCGCCCTCGCGGCCGCGGACGGGGAAGCCCTCGCGGCGGAGGGGGCCTTCGATCCCACCGTCGGCGGGTTCTTCGGCGGCCGCCCCCTCGGGTACTACGACCAGCTGGTGGCTGGCGCCTCCCTGGAGTGGGACAGTCCCCTGTGGGGGCTCGGCGTCGAGGGGGGCTGGCGGCGCGGGGTCGGCGACTTCGCCACGTACGAGGGCAAGGACGAGACGACGCCCGGAGGGGAGCTCTTCGTGGCGCTCTCGGTCCCTCTGCTCAAGGACGGGCCCATGGACGAGGAGCGCGCCGAGCGGCTCGCCGCGCGCGCCCGCCGGGACGGAGCGTCCGCCCGGCGTGACGCGCGCTGGCTCGACCTCATCGCCGAGGCCGAGGGGGCGTACTGGAGCTGGGCGGCGAAGGCCCGGCGCCTCGCCATCAGCGAAGAGATGCTCGGTCTGGCGACCACGCGGGCGGCGGGGCTGCAGCGCAGCATCGACGAGGGCGCGGTGGCGCCGGTGGATGCGCTCGAGGCGCAGCGGGCGGTCCTGTCACGGCAGGCGAAGCTCGAGGCGGCCCGGGCCAAGGAGCGCGCCGCGGCGGCGAAGCTGGCCCTGTACCTGCGGGACCCGGCAGGCGTGCCCATCGTCGCCTCGGCGGACCAGGCGCCCACCCTTCCGACCCTGGTCGCAGAGCGACGGCTCACCGTCGACGAAGCGGCCGAGCTGGCCTGGGAGCGTCGTCCCGAGGGCGTCGCCTGGCGGGCCGCGCAGCGGGAGGCGGACGCCTCGGTGAGGCTGGCGCGGGCCCAGGTCCTGCCGAAGGTGGACCTCAAGGTGGGCGCCTCGGCGGACCTGCCGCCGTTCCAGGGGGCCTCGACCTCCCTGACCGCCCCGACGCTGGACGCGCGCCTCGACCTCGAGTGGCCGACCCTGATGCGGGAGGGCCGGGGCAAGCTCGCGGCGAGCCGGGGCAAGGCCGACAAGGTCGCCGCGGACGCGATCTATGTCCGGGACCAGCTGGCGGCGGAGGTGCGGTCGCTCGCGGCGGCGCTGGACGCGGCCGAAGCCCGCCTCGCGCTGGCCGAGCAGGCGGTGGAGGTCGCCGCCGCGCTCACCGCGGCCGAAGAGTCCCGGTTCGAGCTCGGGGACTCGGACCTGCTCATCGTGAACCTGCGGGAGCAGAGCCTGGGGATGTCGCGCAAGGCGCTGGCCGAGGTGCGCGCCGAGGTGCTCGCGCTCCGGGCCTCCTGGCGCGCGCTGGTGGGGAGCGGCACCCTGGGGGAGTGACCGCCCCGATCGAGCCTGATCCCTGGTCCCTGGCCGCAGGTTGGCGCCGCGAGGTGCTGCTCGGCTGGCTCGCGTCGGTCTGGTTCGCCGTGCCGTCCCTCATCGGGCAGGTGGGGCTCGGCCGGATGCTGGGCAAGGCGCAGGACCTCGCGGCGCTCCTGTCCCTCGGCAGCGCCTCGCGGGCCCACCTCTGGCTCCTGCCGGCGGACGCGGTCGTCTCGGGCGCGCTCCGCCTCGCCGCGCTCGTCGCTCTGACCCAGCTGCTGCTCCTCGTGCTCGTCGGGCGCACGCCCTGGCGCGGGACGGCAGCGGTGGTGGGGCGAGGGCTGCGCACGCTCGGCTGGTTCCCGGCGTTGGTCGTCGGCGTCGGGACCGGGGTGTTCCTCGGCCACACGCGGGCGGGCTGGTTCGCGGACCTGGCCCGCCACGAGCAGCTCTATCTGGCCATGAAGGCCTGGCTCGGCCTGCAGGGCCTGGTGTGGTTCGGGGCCTGCGCGCGCATCTCCGACGGACTCGCCCGGGAGCACCGCTTGGGGACGAAGGAGGCCTGGCTCGTGGGGATGGCCCCGTTCTGGGCCGGCCTCGCGGTGGTCGGGCTCGACGCGGCGCTGCCCTGAGGGGCCCCTGGCGGCGCCCGGCCGGGGGTGTCGGGGCGGCTATGGTTGCTGGATGCGCAGGGGTGGACTCGCGGCGGTCGTCGTCGCGCTGACGGCGGCGGGGGCCTCGGCGGAGCCCTGCTTTCAGCCTGCGGACGTCGACGGGTTCGCGTCCTTCGAGCTCGTGGCCAGCTCCGCGCACTTCGCCGTGCACCAGCGCTCGGGAGGCTCCCTCGTGGTCGACGGGCTCCTCGATCTGCTCGAGGAGGCGCGCGCCGACTACCTGGCGCGGGGCTGGGTGGAGCCGGCGGGGATGGACGAGCACGAGCTCAACGTGTTCGTCGACGTGGCGTTGGGGGGCGTGCTGGCGCGCTCGGACGCGGCGCCGTGCGCGAGCTCGCCCACCGGGTTCATGGACTGGATGGTGGTCCACTCCGACCTGATCGACGAGGAGGAGGTGCTCGGGCCGGTGGTCGCCCACGAGCTGTTCCACGCCATCCAGCGCACGCTCGACCCGGCCCTCGTCGAGGACAACCGCGACCACCTCTGGTTCATGGAGGCGTCGGCCGCCTACGAGGAGGCCCTCGTCTTCCCCGAGTGGACCGAGGCGGTGACGGATCGCTCGCGGGCGTGGAGCGCGAACCCGGGCGTGGGGCTGCGGACGGTGGACGGGAGCCACGAGTACGCGAGCTTCGTGTTCCTGCGGGCGGTGGAGGCGCTGCACGGCACACCGGACTGGCACCGGGGGCTCTGGGAGGGGCTGCCGGAGGACTGGGACCCGATCGAGGAGGTGCTCGTGGGC
>Ga0213833_1000799_pt1 | contig 26194 bp, 23 predicted proteins | sample SWATP21_FD_160575 | JGI IMG/M metagenome (GOLD analysis project Ga0213833, IMG submission 160575) | Coastal seawater microbial communities from Marineland, Florida, United States - SWA TP2 #1 | ecosystem: Environmental > Aquatic > Marine > Coastal | place: USA: Florida | collected 2016-08-14 | reverse complement strand
TGGCGAAGGAGCCAACTAGCTTGGAGAATCCAATTGGTGATAGTAGCGATGGTGGTGTGTTGGCCGATTTTATAGAGGATAAGGATGCATTGCAGCCAGTGGATGCTGCCATTCTATCTGATCTTAAGGACATTACTACAAAGGTTCTATCATCGTTAAGTGCGAGGGAAGAGCATGTTTTGCGAATGAGATTTGGTATAGGTATGAATACTGATCATACTTTGGAGGAAGTGGGGCAGAAATTCTCTGTGACGAGAGAGCGCATAAGGCAGATTGAGGCAAAAGCCCTGCGTAAATTGCGTAGGCCGAGTCGTGCTAGAGAGCTAAGGACATTCAATGATTAGCAAGAAAGATTAGGCAGAATTGGTATGAAAAGCTATAGGAATGCATGTAGGTCAGTGGTGTTGCTTTTGTGTATCATGGTGTGCTTGTGTGCCTTACAAGCGTGCAGAACGCAGGATGTGTCTAGCGTGGTGATAGAAAAGAAGGGGCATATTGAGTTTGGAAGAGATGTATATGAGGAGGCGGTGGTGCGCGATGATCAGCAGAGTGAAGGTAGAGGGAGTGATGGAGGAGAGGAGGGGAATGCTGCGCAGAAGTCGAAAGATAGCACTCCTGAGAGTATAGGGTCTTTCTATAGATCTAGTGGTAATAATGGTAAATCTCGGGGTGTTGGGCTGAATAGGGGGCAGTCAGAAGATTTGTTGTCGCAGATGATATGGCCAGTAGCAGATAAGGAGTTGAAGAGTTATGGTAGGCTTAATCAGGAAGTTGTAGTAAGAGTTAAGCGGCAGAATGCAGATGTTAAGGCAGTTGCAGATGGGGTGGCAATATATATAGCAAAAGATGATCACGGAGGTGGATTTGTAGTGATTATTAAGCATAAAGATGGATATCATACACATTACAGAAGTGTTGAGAATGTGCAAATATCGCAAGATCAGAAAGTGCGGAAGGGTGATGTGATTGCGAAAGTAGGAAAGGCGGGAGCACTGCATTTCTCACTTGAATATGAGGGGGTATATATTATGCCGAGAGGGGTGGAAGGATAGTAGATTCTGTTTGTGTGGTGATGCAATGGGTGAAATAATGCTATATGCGTGGTCGTAGGATCTTGATTATTTCTTTATGATGTGTTAGGATCCCCTGCTTGTAACAGTTTTTGATTTATGTTTATCTATATCCATACCATATATGACACAAAGTGCCAATCAATCCTTGTTAATACATACACAGTATGTGAAGGATTTATCGTTCGAATCGCCGAATGCACCGCATTTATTCTTCCATGATGATTATAATAGTGGTGTTGATCATAGGGATGTGAAGGTGGATGTGAATGTCGCATTTCTGGATAAAAATATAGTAGAGGTTACACTTGTTGTTAAAGTGGAGTGTTTATTCAAGACTAGTACTAAAGGTGGTAATGTTACTGCTGCTGATGGTGAGGTGAGTGGCGTGAGAGAGCGAGGTGACGGTGATGACAGCGATGATGAAAAGAATATAAAGCAGATATCTTATGTTGTAGATATGCAATATAGTGGTGTATTTTCTATGAAATTCAGCGAATTACCTGATGAAGAAAAAAATAGGGTGCTATATGTGAATTGTCCACAATTATTGTTCCCATATGCTAGGGCTATCGTGCATAATATCGTGAGAGAAGGGGGCTTTGCGCCATTCCATATGCCTGTCGTGGACTTTCTCGGGATCTTCAGAGAGCGCGTGGCAAAGATGCAAAATACAGCAGAGTGAGGCGTATATTGGTTAGAAAAATAATCTAGAGATACATAAAATGTGTGATTTTTGAACGGTTTTTGGTCATTTTTGGGGACTTTTTGCACAACTTTGTGGTGATAACGGGGTATTATTGTGCATTTCCACACGTATGGAGGGTAATTTTGCCTATTTTTGGTGATGAAAAACAGAAAATACCCCCCCTTTTTATGAATTTTCCCTCAATTTACTATATGTTTTTGTAGTAAATATAGTATGTGATTGTGTAGAGATAGCGTTTGAGTAGTATGGAGTATTATGTGGATATGCATGGCGATTAATGAGGAGAGAGATTGTGTTCGGTGTGTGTGTATGTATGTTGGATAATAGATAAGGAGAAAGGGTGATATGTATTATGTGATGAAGAGAGAGGAGTATTATATACCGAGCTGGGAGGAGTGGTTGTGATGATAATCAGTGGGTCATCTGATGTGAGTTTGTGATGACGAGAGCGATGCTACACCTTGATCAGAGAGATGTGAAGAGCAGCTGTATGCTGTAGTTTGATATAGAGGGGTGTTGGTGGATTATTGTGTAGGTCTGGTATTAGTGATGGCAGTATGGGAGCAGCACTATATATCGAGTTGAGAGGAAGATTGTGAGCAGAATGAGCTGAACTCTAATAAGTGAATAACGTATCAGATATGGGAATAGGTATAGATAGAGTTATTGAAAGAGGTGCGCATATAGATGTAGTGGTAGTGTTGTTGTATCCATCTTGTTGGAGGTGATATCCTTGTGGCGTAGATGAAGAGAGATGTGGGTGTTCATATGATTTAGTAGTGGTAAGATGTTGTGTATATAATAAATACTGAGTATTTTAGTATATATTTTTGATGTACCACTAATAATTGTGGTATTGTCTGGAGGAGTGGTGTATTATGGCGCAGCACGGAGAGTTAGCTGGTGTGCTTAATGTGAGAAGCATGTGGGAGCTAAACTTTGTGGTGCCTTGATGCGGGGTAGAGCAGTCCGGTAGCTCGTCAGGCTCATAACCTGAAGGTCGGAGGTTCAAATCCTTCCCCCGCACCCATCTTTGTGTTGCATTGTCACCGGGGATTCTGTAGATATTTAGGGAGATAGCTTTTGCGAATCGGTGAATGGTCGTGGGGTGTGCGTTGCGTTGCAATGCGCTGTTGAGAGCTGGTTTATTTTGTGCTTTGAGTTGTTATCTAGGTGATTACCATGGTGAAGTGCGGAAAGAAGAAGAGAGTGGGGGTTGTAGCAATGAGAATTGTATAGCGAGTAAAAGATGACGCTGCGCGAAATTGAGAAGATGTAGGTAATGGATTGAAAACAAATTGGAGAAGAGAGGAGTGATATTTATACAGAGGTGATCAGCGCGCTTTACTTATGTTAAAAAAGCCAATTCCTATGATGGTGGATGTGCATTTCTCATATGTTGAGAGAATGGAGGATAGCATAAATATGCATGTAACTACCTCATTTAGTTCGTTTTGTTTATTTTCCATCTAGGATAACTGTTGCAAGAACGTCACAAATTTTGTTACTTATTGCTTGACTTGGTTCTACTAATTAGTTAGAATGCGTCTCGCACATCTTCGGGTGTTTGCGTTTCTTTGAAAAAGTATAAATAGTAAAATGAAAGACGGTGGTGGTTCGTGTTTTGAACTACCCTGATTTTAAGTCAGTGTAGAGCAGAATCAAATGATTTAAATTGAGAGTTTGATCCTGGCTCAGAGTGAACGCTGGCGGCGTGCTTAACACATGCAAGTCGAACGGGATGACTTGGGGCTTGCCCTGAGTAATCTAGTGGCAGACTGGTGAGTAATACATGGGAATCTGCCTCGCAGTAGGGAATAATTACTGGAAACGGTGACTAATACCTTATATTGCCGAGAGGTGAAAGATTTATCGCTGCGAGATGAGCCCATGCAGGATTAGCTAGTTGGTAAGGTAATGGCTTACCAAGGCTACGATCTTTAGTTGGTCTAAGAGGATGATCAGCCACACTGGAACTGAGATACGGTCCAGACTCCTACGGGGGGCAGCAGTGGGGAATATTGGGCAATGGGCGAAAGCCTGACCCAGCAACGCCGCGTGAGTGCTAAGGCCTTCGGGTTGTAAAACTCTTTTAGTAGGGAAGATAATGACGGTACCTACAGAAAAAGCTCCGGCTAACTTCGTGCCAGCAGCCGCGGTAATACGAGGGGAGCTAGCGTTACTCGGAATTATTGGGCGTAAAGCGTGCGTAGGCGGTACGACAAGTTAGAAGTGAAAGCCTCAGGCTCAACCTGAGAATTGCTTTTAATACTGTCGTTCTAGAGTTCTAGAGGGGATAGCAGAATTCCTAGTGTAGAGGTGAAATTCGTAGATATTAGGAGGAATACCAGAGGCGAAGGCGGCTATCTGGCTAGATACTGACGCTGTTGCACGAAAGCGTGGGGAGCAAACAGGATTAGATACCCTGGTAGTCCACGCAGTAAACTATGAGTGCTAGGTGTCGGAATGCAAATTTCGGTGTTGTAGCTAACGCGTTAAGCACTCCGCCTGGGGAGTACGATCGCAAGATTGAAACTTAAAGGAATTGACGGGGACCCGCACAAGCGGTGGAACATGTGGTTTAATTCGATACTACGCGAAAAACCTTACCAAGTCTTGACATGATAATCGTATGGCTAAGAAACTAGCTAGTCAGTTCGGCTGGATTATCACAGGTGTTGCATGGCTGTCGTCAGCTCGTGTCGTGAGATGTTGGGTTAAGTCCCGCAACGAGCGCAACCCCTATTCTTAGTTGCCATCAGGTTATGCTGGGTACTTTAAGAAAACTGCCGGTGATGAGCTGGAGGAAGGTGGGGATGACGTCAAGTCAGCATGGCCCTTATGGCTTGGGCTACACACGTGTTACAATGGTGGTTACAGTGAGTTGCGAGAGAGTGATCTTGAGCTAATCTCTAAAACCCATCCTAGTTCGGATTGTACCCTGAAACTCGGGTGCATGAAGTTGGAATCGCTAGTAATCGCAGATCAGCATGCTGCGGTGAATACGTTCCCGGGTCTTGTACACACTGCCCGTCACGCCATGGGAGTTGGGTTTACCTTAAGTAAGTGAGCTAACCGCAAGGAGGCAGCTTATCACGGTAAATTCGATGACTGGGGTGAAGTCGTAACAAGGTAGCCGTAGGGGAACCTGCGGCTGGATTACCTCCTAAAGACAATATGATACTTATTTGTATCTATATAACTAAAAAGAGTCGGCACCGTCTTTTGTTTTACTATTATGCTTTTTGATCATGTGATGATGATGATCTGCCTTACGTCTGCTGTTATTTGTTGCTGATTGTCGCTGATCATTGTTTATGTGGCTATATGGACAAACCTTCGTTTGCTTTCTGCATGCGATCCCTTGATAACTGATATATCGAGATTGCATTAGGGGTTAGGTTGGATTAGATTGATTTGCCCATGTTTTCTTCGCGAGCCTTGCTTTCTTATTACCAGTAACCAGATTTTTGCTCTGCTGTGTGTTGCGTGCGTTACGCTGAGATGGTGTAATGGTGCCTCGCAATCTGCATTAATATTCTTTTCTTATGTTTAATGATTGCATAATGATAGCATAGCTTTGTAGATCTTTGAATAACGTTTAGCTTATGATGAAAAGCGATGCATATACTATATTATGCCGCTGCTTAGAGTGAAATGTCCACTTCCTGGGAAAATAAGCTATATCATAGACGCTGCAGTCTCTTGCTATTATGGAAGGTGGTATGGTGCTTGGAGATGAGCATAGAGTAATTAGAGGTAGAGGTGATTCAAGTAATATGAATGTAGTGATGCTGGGTATGGATGTAGGTAATGAGGTATTTACACTGAATGGTAATAATTTTGATTCCATTAATAAGATAGTATTGATGGGGAACAACAGGTATTTATTGAGCAATAGGATTGAGCAGAGTATACATCTGCGAGACCATACAAGCTTAACCTATCTTCCTCTACAAAGCGTAATGAGGTTGCGATTAACATGGATAGTGCCCGATTGAACAATTATTATATTATTGTAAATAGAGAGCAGGAGAATCACTTAAAATTAATATCTGGTGGAGCTGGATGGTCATTTTATTATGAGTGAGCAGGCACTACCACAGACGCTGCAGTCTCTTGCTATTATGGAGGATGGTATAGTGCTTGGAGATGAGCATAGAGTGATTAGAGGTAGAGGTGATAACTTATTAACACTAAGGGAGTTGTTATAGTTTTTTCCTGTATAAGAAATGTGGGATACATCCTCTTTATGGGAACACGGCATTATTCTATGCAGTGGCCAAGGTAACGGTAGGTATATTTTACAACAGAGAGGGTGTGTGCGCGTACCAGAGAAATATGTGTCTTTGCTATATTGTTGGTTATGGTGGTGCTTTGGATGTCTAGAGGATTTTATATATAGGAATGCTTGCGTGCGATTTTCAGCAGCTGATGTCTCCAGCCTATTATGAATAGGTTTTTGTCATGGATGCCATACTGCTGTTGTGATGCGGTAGCTTAGGTAGTGTGGAGGGTGCTTGGTATGTAAGAAGAGTTACGATAAATACCATTTTCGCGATTTATGGGAAGGAACAAGATCAAAGTGAGATTTGTATGCATTGTGTAGGTAATGTATGAAGATGGATTGAATGCTATAAGTGGTATTAATGAATGAGGAGAGATTCGGGAGCGCTATACTATGTCCCCACGTAATGATAGAGGTGAAGGGGTGGATGCGATAGACGACAGGTAGCTGTGCACTTATATATTTTTGCTTTTTTGTTTCTCTTTTTTTGTTTCTTCTGCCGATAGTTGCGGCCATACAGTCACATTATGTATGGAAGGATTCGCCACACCCGCATTCTCCTTTGCTATTAGGATTAATGAATATGAAGCCAGATCGCACCTTTTCATCAATATAATCCAGCTGTGTTCCGATAAGATAGAGGCTAGCTCTCACATCCACTAGTAGCGTGACGCCCTTCTCGATTACTACATCATCCGTAGGTTCTTTGTTTTCTGCGTATTCGAACGTGTATGCTAACCCACTACATCCGCCAGATTTTACGCCCACTCTAATACCTACGCATTCTTTATCGCGTTCAGATATTAGTTTTTTTATATGATCAGCTGCTTGATCTGTGAGTGAAATTATTTGTTTGCTGTGATTCGTCATATAAGTGCTGTGTATGCATTATACTGGTAGTATGTATTACATTAGCTAACTTTCTTTTTATTTTTCTTATAGTCATCTATTGCACCTTTTATTGCTCCCTCAGCTAATACGGAGCAGTGGATTTTGACTGGAGGTAGTGACAGCTCATCTGCAAGATCAACATTCTTGATCTTTTCAGCTTCTTCCAGAGTTAATCCCTTAAGCTTATCAGTTGCGAGCGAGCTTGCCGCTATAGCAGAAAGGCAGCCGAAAGTTTTGAATTTTGCTTCCTCTATCTTATTTGTGTTAGGGTCGACCTTTATTTGTAGTCGCATCACATCACCGCATTCTGGTGCCCCTACGAGACCGCTACCAACGTTATCTTCATTTTTTGAGAATGAACCGACATTGCGCGGGTTTTCAAAGTGATCTATTACTTTTTGACTATATGACATAACAACCTCACAAAATATATAGTGAATACCATATTGTATAGGTACTGGGCTTATATGATAGCTCATAATATCTATTGTATCAATGCAAATTTTTATGGGATTGATAAAAATGTAATATATTGCTTGTAGATTCAGTGATTATATTGTAGATAAGTGTGCAGGTAGTATCTGTTATGAGTAACAAATAACGCTGGTTAGTGTGTGGGCAATATGCCTGTTGTGAGGTGGTACGACAGATATGCCGCTATAGCACAGTGGTAGTGCACTTCATTGGTAATGAAGAGGTCGCAGGTTCGATTCTTGCTAGCGGCACCATTTTGGGTTATGCCATGTGATCTTGTGGATGCAGAAATATAAACAGCCGTGGTATGTTGTGTAGTCATGAATCTTTAGCAGATTTATTAAAACAGAGGGAGCAGTATAGATTGATGTCATTGGATGTTGGAAGCAAGACCATAGGTGTTGCATTCTATCGTTCTTGTGTGAGGGTGGCGATCCCACATAAAACCTTGTTGCGGTATAAGCAGGATATAGATAGTGATATAAAAAGTGTGCTGAAGTTGGTGGGGCAAGAGGAAATTGATGCTGTAGTCATAGGAATGCCTGTGCAATTGAACAGAGAGGAGAGCGAGTCTAGTAGGTTAGTTAGGGCATTCACGCAAAAACTTTTAGAGTATTGTGATGGTATGTCGCTTGAACTACCTATTACCTTCTATGATGAAAGATTTACTACGTCAATGGCGAATCAGATATTAAAAGAAGCTAAAATGAAGCGGAAACAGAGAAACAAGGTCGATAATGAGGTCGCAGCGGCGATTATCCTCGAGAATTTCGCAGCTAAGGCGCTTTTATAATGAAATATTGTAATATAAAAAATGAAGTACGTTATTGCAAATTGGAAAATGAATGGCAGCTATGATCTTTGCGGTAAGATTACTGGTGTTATGGAAGAGGTGTGTAAGATTAGAGATAGTAATAGCGATAGTGATGGTGAGGGGAGGAGAGCGCAATTTATAATAGCTGCACCTCTAGTCTATGGGTCCCACCTTATGCATATGATGGAGGATTCACCTGTTATAGATGAGCGTTCCGTACAATTTGCATCTCAAGATTGTAGCGCGAACGCACATGGGGCTTATACGGGCGACGTTAGTGCAGGGATGTTGAGAGAATGTGGGTATAGTTATGCTATAATCGGCCATTCAGAACGGAGAGCTGCGCATATGGAGAGAATAGAGGACATGCTTGATAAGGTGAGGTGTTGTTGTGATGCAGGTATTACACCCATTGTATGTTTGGGCTATGTTGCTAGTGATGGTGGTGGTGGTGGTGATGATGATAATAATGGAGTAGGATCTGTTGTGTTGGATGAGGTGGATTATCTGTTGTCCAATATAGATGCTTCATACTGTGCGGAAGTGATGTTTGCTTATGAACCAGTGTGGGCCATTGGCTCTGGTCAAGTGCCGAGAGAAGATGTTATACGTGGTAGTGTGGTGGCGATCAAGGCGGTAGCGGAGAAGAAGTATGGTGTGAAGCCTAGAGTGCTATATGGTGGATCTGTGAACTCACGTAACGTCGGACAGTTGCTTGGATCCATTGAGGAATTGGATGGTGTGTTGGTTGGTGGTGCATCCATTACACAGGATGAGTGGTATAGCCTGTGCATAGAAGCAGGTAAGGTGTTGTGTGATTGATCCTGAATATGTACGTGAGGTAGCAGCATTATATGCACTATTATTTTTGTTGCTGTTCTGTACGTGTCCAGCAGCTGAGTAAATGATCATTGACCATGCCCACTGCTTGCATATATGCATAGATAATGGTAGGTCCGACGAAGGTCATGCCACGTTTTTTAAGGTCTTTAGAGAGGGCTGTGCTTTCTTTTGTGGATGTTGGTATATCACCAAATGATTCCCAGTGATTAATAATGGGTTTATTATCAACAAATGCCCACAGATATTTAGAGAAGCTACCAAATTCTGCCTGTATCTTAAGAAAGACAATCGCATTGCGTCGTACAGATAGTATTTTAAGATGATTGCGCACTATATTTGGATTATCTTTTAGCTTGTTGATCTCATGGTCTGGCATAGCAGCTATTTTTCCGACATCAAATTGATGGAATGCGTCTCTATATCCTTTTCGTTTTTTGAGTATTGTTTCCCAGCTCAATCCTGCCTGCGCACCTTCTAAGATTAGCATTTCGAATAGGTGTTTATCATCATTGTAAATCGGTATTCCCCACTCATTATCATGATATTGAGCATAAAATTCTTGGCCTACCTTATTGCCAAAGCATCGTATTTTATTATTCATAAGCGTGTTATTATGTGTGGAAGTGTTGACAACAGTATTGTGAGAGGATCCGGTATTGATGTTCCGGCGAGGAGCTCTCTTTATATGTGCGTTCTATCTGCAGCAGATCAAACAAAGATCGTCTTAGTGCTTTGATTGGAATGTCTCTTAATATATTAATGGCATATGTGCGCATTTCACCAAAGAATGGCGGAGAGGCGGTGCTTATGATGTGCAATATATTGTTGTGGTCTGTTGTTTTGACTTTGTTTTTAAGATTAATCAATCTATATAGCAGGTTCTGTATAACTCTGATTATGAGTATGGTATCAATCTTGTAGTATGATGCCTTATCCAATTCTTGTAGGAATCTTGTTCTATTCATCATGATAAATGCTATAGATAGGTGATTCAAGGATAACTCACCACTCCCTAATGTATTAAAGCGGCTAAGAAGATCTATGGAAAGTGCTGTGTTATTTTTATTAGATTTGTGAATAAGGAAGATTTTATTAAGTTCCTGTTCGATGATCATATGATCGTGTGGTAATATGGAAGTTAGGAACATAGGAACAGTTCGGTCGAATTTTATATTAAGTGCGGATAAACGTTTTGCAATATAGTCTGATATTTCACCCGCAGATTGTTTAAAGCAGTTAATAACGGCAATATGCTTTTCTCCTTCGGACAATTTGCGCAGCTGTCCTTTGGCAGAGAGGTCCTTAGCTGTGATTATAAGTATGTTGTTGGAGTCAGAATCTTTCATTATATTACCCCAAGTTTTATTACAGCTATCTGGATAATCATCTATGACAAATACTTTAGAGGATGAAAATAGGCAGGAGCTAGCAAGTTCTGTGCAAAATTTGTCCATGTCGCTATTCACATCTTTGTAGCTATGCTTAATTATTGAATATAGGGAATTCTTTGCGTATTTGTTTAAGATCATTTCCTTGATCATTGATGCATGACCCAGGTTTTGTCCAAATATTATCCAGCGCTTTATACTAGCAAAACGTTGTTTATCAGTAATGATGCTTGGAATTGCGCTGAAATGTATTTTCATATCTTCTATATTTGTTTAAGATAATAATCTTATTTTTGTTTCCATGTTATTGATAACATAAAGTATCATCATTGTCTTACAATCCATCCACCACCCATTATTCTTGTATCATCATAGATTACACATGCTTGTCCTGGTGTAATGCCGTAATATGGTTGTAACAATTCTACTTGAGCACAGGAATCTCCTATGTATTTTATGTGTGCCTCGCTTCCGATATGAGATGAGCGTAGTTTTACTGTAGCTGTGAACTCTTCCCCACTTTTTAGTGCATTCTTTCCTAGCCAGTTTATCTCTTTGATGCGTAATGTGCTGGAAGCAAGAGCTTCCTTGAATCCTACAACTACTTCGTTATCATGTGGATTGATCTTTACTACATATAGTGGCTTCTCTGATGCAATGCCTAATCCTCTTCTTTGGCCTATTGTATAATTCACTATTCCATTGTGCCTGCCCAATACTTTATTTGTACCTATCATCACGATGTTGCCACTTTTGAATGCTGTAGGTTTGTGTTTTTCTATTATTTTGCTATAATTTCCATCCGGAACAAAGCATATATCCTGACTATCTGGTTTATCTGCAATATCAAGATCATACTGCTCAGCCATTTTGCGGGTTTGTTCTTTGCGCACACCACCTAGTGGGAACATCAGATAATCTAATTGTTGTTGAGTAGTGGTGAAAAGAAAATAGCTTTGGTCTTTACTATTGTCTATACCCTTGTGTAGTTCAGATAATTGATTTCTTTCGTTAAAAACCTTTTGCACATAATGTCCAGTCGCTAGGTAGTCAGCACCCAAGTCTTTGGCGAATTTCAGCATGTCATTAAATTTGACGGTTTGATTACACTTAATACAGGGAATGGGTGTTTCTCCTAGTACATATCCATCTACAAAATCTTGTACCACCTGATTATGAAATGAACTCTCATAATTCAAAATATAGTGAGGAATAGATAACTTTTGTGCAGCAGTTTGTGCGTCATAGATGTCTTGCCCTGCACAGCATGCTCCTTTGCGCGATACGAATTCTCCGCTGTCGTATAGCTGCATTGTGACGCCCACAACCTTATGTCCTTGTGATGCGAGTAGTGCTGCTACTGTGCTGCTATCTACACCGCCTGACATTGCGACTACAATAAATAATTTAGGTTGTTTGGACATAGATATAGTATAAATAAATATAACGAACGAATGACATTAATACCAATCCTGCTGACCTTTAGCAATCATTTTTAGTTCGAGATTTGATTTTATGAATTCATCTATCTCGCCATCTAGAATGCCGGTGATGTCAGAACTTTCATAATTACTTCGTAGGTCCTTCACCATTTGGTAAGGATGTAGTACATACGATCTGATTTGGTGTCCCCACCCTATGGATGTTTTTTGCGCGTAGTCTTTGCTTAACTCTGCCTCTTTCTTCTCCAACTCGAGTTGATATAGGCGAGACTTCAGCATATGCATGCTTTCTTCTTTATTCTTGTGTTGTGACCTACTATTTTGTGATTGTACGACTATATTAGTCGGGATGTGAGTGATCCGTACTGCACTGTCAGTGGTGTTAACATGCTGTCCTCCAGCACCGGATGCTCTGTATGTGTCAATTCGTAGGTCGGCAGGGTTTATGGTGATCTCTATGTTATCATCTATCACTGGAAATACCCATACACTGGCAAAGCTGGTGTGGCGCTTGCCCGTGCTGCTGAAGGGTGAGATTCTTACTAATCTGTGCACCCCGGCCTCAGTTTTGAGCCACCCATATGCATTGTATCCTTCTATTTGTAATAGGATGCTTTTATATCCGGTTTCCTCGCCATCTATGCTGTGTACCACTGTGATATTGTGTTGATGCTTTTCTGCCCATCGTTTATACATACGTACCAGCATAGCAGCCCAGTCATTACTTTCGGTTCCTCCTGCACCAGAATGTATTTCAACGAAGCAGTGTAGTGAGTCTCCTTCATCGGAAAACATCAGATCGAATTTCTCCTTTTCCAATGTTGTGAGTAGAGTGGAAAGATCTGATACAATCTCTTTCTGTATCTCTTCTGCATCGCTCAGCTCATCATTGCTATTATTATTGCTATTGTTGTTGGAGGGGCACATATCAATTAGCTCTTGCGCATCTGATACAGATTTCTCTGCACTCATCACGGCATTAACTTTATTAGTAAGATAGCTACGGTATTGCATAGTGCGCTTGGCGAGAGCAGAATCTTGCCAGAACCCCTCTTTTCCAGATTCTTCATCAAGAGCAGCTATGCGATCATTGACTGAATCCCAGTTAAAGATAGTCCTTGAACACCTTAATCACCGAATTGATGTTGGTAATTAAGTTATTTACTGTATCTGCGTGGTCTGCCATAATTCTTATATCTTCTTTTTTTATGTTTTGGACTAAATATCGTTTTGAATGTTCTTGAGAATACTAAAAACGCGAAGCCACCTGCGCATATTACTGCGGATAGAGCAATGCTACCAGATTGTTTGAAGCATAGAATTGTACTATATATGATGACTATGGCTGTTACGCATGCTAAGAATCGCATGATGCGGTCGGTTGTTGCTACAATATTCAGTCTACGTGTTTCTAATGCATGCCTATGTTGCTGCTCTTTCTCCACCATCATCGAGATACTTTCTGTAATGCCTGGAGAAATCTCCTCATAGCTTTCCAGCATGGATGGAGAAGGTAGTATTCTATCGTTCGGATCGTTCCTTTTATGCATTCTTGCTGATTTGTTTGGGTAGTGATCGTTATTGTAAGTAGAATGTGTTGATTTATTTCCTTTGTACATTGTTATGAGACTCCATTTCTTTATTAATTTTATTAAATACGCTGATCATATCTTTGCCGATATTTTGCCAATCACCACGCAATTTATCATGAGTGCTTTGCCACCTAGGGCTCAAGCATTGAGCATAATTACTTTTTGTGCATAGTGTGAAAAATGATGTTAAACTTTTAAACATTGTCATTTAATTAAACAAAGATATAACAAATATTGCGGCGTGACTAGTGCTTGTTGTTGCTTAATGTAACATGCACTCCAGAAGAGAACTTGATCACACCTTCGGCAAAGGGCCATCTGAACGTACCTGCCGTGATCCTAGCATTTCTTGCTATTAGATCTATACCTGAAATAGAGTATATCATTTGTGCGTGATAGTCAATGATGGTGCCAGTATTTTTACCATGGAACTTTACATTATTTAGAATGATGGTGCCATCTATGCTGACGTCTTTATCTAGATACAGGATGCTGCTGTCTATATCCAATCTCGATTGTGTATTATTGATTTTGGCTAAGACTTCGTTTTTAAAATCCAGGTTGGTCTCCACTTGATTTAATAGTATTAAGTTTTCAATTTTTTCTCCTGTTGTTGCTTTTATATTTGCTGTGAAGTCGTCATTATGAGCAAAATTATATTTTGCGTTATGTATTATATTTAATAATCCACCGTTATTATTAGTGGTGGTAACAGCAGTGGTGGCGCCACCTAACTCTGATGATGGTGATGGTAATGTGTTGGATGGAGATTTACTTACTATATGGAGTAGATATATCGATAAGATTACTACCAATACCAAGATCAGTGCGACAAAGTATCGCTTGTATGAAGGAGTAAGGGCTGTCATAGATGATCTCTTTGTTTAATATCAGATAATAAACATGTGCATAGACTGCATTTATGCCTAGTATACGCCTCCCTTTCTATTATTGCGCCTATGCTATTGTCTCCCAGTAGAACCTAAGCCGCCACTACCTCTTTCAGTATCGTCGAGCTTATCCACTATGTTCCATGATACAGACTCATACTTTGCTATCACCATCTGCGCTATTCTTTCTCCACGTAATATGGTATGAGCGTTTTTACACATATTCTGCATAATTACGCCTATCTCACCTCTGTAATCTGCATCTATTGTTCCTGGGGAGTTTAGCACAACCAGTCCATGCTTATATGCAAATCCAGAGCGCGACCTTACTTGCGCCTCATAGCCATTTGGTACGGCGATTGATATTCCAGTTGGTATTAGTATTCTCTCCATTGAGTTGATGACGATTTTGTCTTCTATTGCTGCGAATAAATCCATGCCCGCACTTCCTAGCGTTGCATATGATGGGAGTGGTAGATCACCGAGGTGCGGCAACCTTATGATGTTGATATCGATATTCATTGTCATTGTCTGTTCGGTGACTAAATTAATGCTGTGCGTGATGTGCAATATTCATAAATCCACGTTTCTCATATCATAACGTACTTTACCTGTCAACGGGTTTTTCACATTAGCTTTTATTAGTGTATTGGTACATAAGTAATTTATATTGCACCAATAAGTTGCATCAATGTGATTATTATGGCATACTTATATATGTAATAATTGTGTTAAATGAGTATAAGGTAGGTGAAAATGGCGTATATCCGATATAAATTCTCTTTCTTTCTGGTATTATGTGTATTTTTCTGCCTACAATCCGAGAAATCTCAAGCATCTGGGGGAAAAGATCTGAATTATGTTGAGATCCCGCCTTTTATTAAGGTGAAAGATGATATTCATATATTATCTTCTCATATAACAAGTAACAGCATTATAGATGTAGATCAAGGCAAGACATTTAGTGTTTTAGGCCCATTATTACAAAGTACTAAGTATTCTGACTATCATGTTATTAAGCAAGGGATGGGGACAATATCATTAGGAGATTATGTAAATGCAGGAATATTATTGCAAAATGGTAATTTAGATATTATGGAAGATGCAATTATGGATAGCCATATTATTACATCAGATGGAGAGCATAATATTGCAATAGCGGGAAGATTGGATGGGAATATATATTTAGATGATGGTAACAATAACATTATTATACTGCCTTCAGCATCAATAAGTGAACATAGTGTGATTAGAGGTAGAGGTGATTCAGGTAATATGAATGTAGTGATGCTGGGTATGGATGTAGGTAATGAGGTATTTACACTGAATGGTAATAATTTTGATTCTATTAATGAGATAGTATTGATGGGGAACAACAGGTATTTATTGAGCAATAGAATTGAGCAGAGTATACATCTGCGAGACCAGACAAGCTTATTATTGAATAGTGATGCGATTTTGGAAGCTAATGTTGTGATTGATGATGATGCATCAACAAAATTGGAGATATCTGGTGATTTGCGTAATAACATTGACATATCTTCTTCTACAAAACGTAATGAGGTTGCGATTAACATGGATAGAGCTCGATTGAACAATTATCATATTATTGTAAATAGAGAGCATGAGAATCACTTAAAGTTAATATCAGATGGAGCTATAATGAAGTTAGATCAAGAGAATGTTGCTAATAGATTTAATAATTTTTATTCTGTGGAGCTGGATGGTCATTTTATTATGAGTGAGCAGGCACTACCACAGACGCTGCAGTCTCTTGCTATTATGGAGGATGGTATAGTGCTTGGAGATGAGCATAGCAGTACACTTGATTTATCTAATAGCAATATTTCGCGAATATTATTGGGTCGTAATAGTAAAGTAGATGGACAGCTGAAGCTTTCTGATCGGAGTAATGTTGTGGATATTAATGGGACTCTTTCATCATTACTATTGGGTAGAGGTGATAACTTATTAATATTAAGGGAGAAGGGTGGTATTCTGAATAGTGTGATGCCGTCCAATAGTGGAGTTAACGTGTTAGAGCTGCATAATCGTGATAGTATTGGAGTAGGTGGTGCTGCGCATTTTGATCGCATGTCTCTTTATAATAGTCATATCAAGCTGCATGATCATATGAATTACGTTAACAAGATTATTTTGCGGGATCACTCTAGCATAAATATGAATGGTTATAATGTTGATGCTGTAGTGGTGAATGAGTCACAGAGAGGATTGAGTATAGATGGTGTTTCTACAATTCATCAAGACTACATACAGGGTGTAGATGGGAATATTGTGGTTCCAGCAGATCGTAATAATGATGGAGTACTGCATGTCGGTGGTGATGTGTCGCTAGATGGTACGCTCACAGTGACTAGAAGTGCAGGTAGTGATATCCATAATGCGAAGAGGTTTCTGACTTTTAGTGGAGAAAGGACCGGGACATTTAGTGATTTTGAGATAGATAATTCCATGATATTAAGCAATGTAGTGTATGGAGATGATAGTGTGATATTGTTGTTATCTGATAATTACTGCACAGGATTTCATTGTCCATACCATCAGTGTAAAGATGAGTACGCTGATACTCAGTATAGTGATCAAAGTGCTGTTAGAATAGGTAGTATTGGTGATGTGGATAGTACTATGGTAACGAGTGCTAATGCAAGAAGCAGCACTGCTAGAGATTTTGTTTTTGCTACTAGCGATGGAGGGGTGGATGGAGTTACTCTTAATTTACTAAGTGAATACAGGGCTTTTGCCTATGCTGGGATTGAGCAGAGTAGGATCATAGGTAATATAATAAGTGATCGTATTGAGGAGAGCAGGACTATGGACAGTGACACAGCCTTATCTTGGATGCAGATCTATACAGATGGTGATAAAAATGACATAGCACGTAGTAGTGCAAGTGGGCTGGCTATTGGGGTGGATGGCCCTGTGAGTGACAGAATATCAGCGGGTATGTTACTTTCTTATGGACATACTACCATTAATCCAAGAGAATCGCATAGTACTGGTGGTAATTCGAAATATTATCAGTTTGCTCTATACTCTTCAATGAAGTATGACGATACATCGTATTTCAATGGGCATTTCTCTTTTGGTCTGGGTGCGAATCGTAGTAATATGCATATATATGATGATGGAGTGCAGGATTCATATAGTGGAAACAATAATACAAGTGCAGTGGCAGCTAGGACAACCTTTATTAAGGAGTACAATATTTCGTCTAATACTGTTATTAAACCATGGGTTTCTCTTGATTATGCTGATGGTGTGAGTGGAGCATTCAATGAATCAGGTAGTAGTGATGATTCAGTGGCATTCAGGGTAGGTGAGATTAAGGAATCGTCGCTACTTGGGGGTATTGGTGTGAAGCTAAATCTTTTTAGTGAATTATTCGATAATACTTCCACATCTTTTTATGTGAATTGTGGTTATATGATGGAGATGATGTCTCATAAGTATGATTATTTTAATGTAACAGATATAAGTAGCAATCAGGATGATAGTGTGAAGGCGCTAAATATGAATAAGAATGTGGGTGTGTTGGAAGTGGCTGTGCAGCACCATTTTCTTGAGATGAATGGTAATCTGTCATTATCTCATAAGGTGCACATCAAGGGGGGTGGTTCGTCCCACTATACTGCGATTGGTTTTAATATACCATTTTAGTAATAATAATAGTAACAGTAATGGTGAAGCTGTGCATATGCCTATTTACTTCCAGAGAGTGTAAGGATTTCGTATATTTCTGAGATGTTCTTATATTTTTGTAGATACTTTTCTTTCCATTGATCAATAATGTCAGTAGAGGGTGTGTGTTGATAATATTGTCTAATATCATCAATCATTGTGTGGAAGTGCTTATATTGTATGGTAATTTCATCCACTGCTATGGCGATATTGGTGAATTGAGCAAATTGTAGTAAAGATATTGCACCGTGATGGCTAATCATTGGCATGATACGTAGCGTTGCTCCATTGTATTGCTCACTATCCACAGATAGCATAATGTCTTTAATATTGCCTAGAGTATTACTTGCAATCACATTACCTATGAATATTCCATCTTCAGTTAGTATTTTATGATAATGGGCTAAGATGTTTTTTATATCATTTGCAAAGTGAAGAGACATGTGAGATATGATGAGGTCGAACTCTTTGTGATGGAGGGATGGGTTTTCTTCGTCGCATCTGTCACAGTAAACATTGTATTTTGTATGGTCTTTCGATATTGCAATGCGGAACATCATGCATTCGTGGATCAAAAGAATATGTTCGAATCTTTTATTTAGGTGCGAGATGGTGTTGGTGATTATGGCAATAGATTTTTCGTGTAAGAAGTATTTCTGCTTGTTAAGTTGTTGCTGCACAAAATCATCATAGAGTTCTAGTACACTAAGTATGATTTCCGGTGTGCTACTATCTTTGCGATATGGTGCAGCATTATATTGAGCATTAAGCGCATCCAATGAGTGATCATCTATATAGTGATCTTGCAAATACCTCTTCCTGTTAATATGCCTCATAGATCAACAATGTGTCTGGGAAGGGGCATATATCATCATAAAAAGGATGTTCTTCCAACGCGTCGTGTATTTCCTTACTTTCTAATGATTCGTAGAATGTTCGAATCTTTCCATACATTCGCATTCCTTCTGATGAGTCGCATACTCCATAAGGTATTATGTAAGGTTCTTCATAAGACATTCGCATTCCTTCTAGTAAGTCGCACATCTTATCGGCCCCATGAGGTGCTATTTGAGGTTTTTCCATACTTAATGATGGAAGTGAGTCATTGATATGATCTACAAAGCTTGCAGTATACGATATTGCCTTGCCACCTGCTTCCGTAATTAGTGGTACACCCTGGCTTGATACTAATGCTAATATTGGTAGACCTACTACTAGTACAGGTCCAGCAGAAAGGCCTGCTATAGTGCCACCGCCTATTGCAAGAGTATTAGCTGCGGTAGTACCTGCTACAACCGCGACTTTATACGACATCCAGATTCCACCTGTGCATACTACCGCACGTAGCAAGTGATCTGCAGTTGTGTTTCCATAATCCTTTGTATCTGATTCGTAGTAATAGGATTCATATGTATTGTACGTATGCCTAAGAGGGTTGATTTGCTCGACTAATGCTTTGGTAGCGGCAATGCTTGATACGTCTTTTACTACACCAACAGCACCTATCATTTTTGATGTATGGGCAACAACTGGAGGTTTTTTCAATGTTTCTAGCCATAAAAAGCTAGCAGCTACGTATTCAGTAGAGTTCAGAATGAGTGGAACAATACTTTTCCGGCTTAGCGGATCACCATCGTGTATGGAGTTACTAATATCATAATATATTGTTCCTATTCCCACATGAAGATTCACTACGTTGCCTATGGATGATGCGAGTGCGTTGAGTATAGTAGTATCGCTTTTGGCAGCATAATTACATGCAATGCTTGCTGCTCCATACGCAACCATTATTTCCCCATAAAGCATATCCAGTGTGTCAGTGCCTACTTCTGTTATTTGAGAGATTAATGAAACGAGCTCTCTCTTTGCTTCAACATTCTTTTCTTCTTTGCTTGTTACATTCATGGAGTATGTTTTTGCAGTGGAGAATAGCGCATGCCCCAAGGTGATATGCATGTCACAGTCGTTTATTCTGCTATACACATAAACGTCAGTTGCTATACTTGTAGCTGATAGGTAAGGGAAGTATCGTATTCCATAAGTCTCCTTTAGCTTGTTCGAGTCTACCATTGAAGCATAGAATAGAGCTGTCTCTAGAGAGGAAAGGGGGAGCGCAATGCTTACGCTATGTGTGTCTTTGTAGCGTCTGTAGTAGTTTAGGGCAGCATATGTTGCAGTTAAACTAATTGCTTCACTATCAGTATCGATGGCATAGTCCCAGCCAAAGATATCTTTCATTATATAATTAACATGGTGCAGTTTGTCCATCAGTGAAGTCATTCCCAAGAGATGTGGTTTGAGAGCATTATCGTAGTATTCATAGTATTCAATTACCCTATTGTTTGAGTGATTCACCTGTACTTGTTTCGCATCATTATGACTATTATCAGTTTGTGAATTGTCTTGTTGCTGCTTTTCTTCTGCAGTTTTATTTTCCTCTTGCGGTGTTCTTTCTGTTATTGTATTTTGTTCTGTTTTTTCATTTTGATTTTCGTCATTTTGTACATCCTTTTTGATGTTATCTCCGGTTGGGGTGTCATTCTTATCTTGGTTTATCGTGTTTTTGTTGTTATCAATTTTGCTTTGACTTGATTTATCTTTCTCTAGTACTACTGTGTTAGACAAATTTGAAGACTCTTCTGATTTAGGTTCATTGTCTGATTCTTTATTCTCAGGACGATTATCGTTCTGATTGAGCTGTAGTACGATCCCTGACTCTGTGAGAGAGTTGTCTGCTGTCTCTTGCTGTACGTTTGGTGTATCATTACCGTCATTCTGCACATCCTTTTTGATATTTCCCTTACTTTGGTTCGTTATGTGTTGGTTGTTATCAATTTTGCTTTGACTTGGTTTATCTTTCTCTAGTACTACTGTGTTAGACAAATTTGAAGACTCTTCTGATTTAGGTTCATTGTCTGATTCTTTATTCTCAGGACGATTATCGTTCTGATTGAGCTGTAGTATGATTCCCGACTCTGTGAGAGAGTTGTCTGCCGCCTTCTGCTGTATGTTTGGCGTATCATTATCCTCATGCTGTGCCTTCTTTGCAAAGCTTTTTGGTGGTATGGACTCTGGATTCTTTTGTGTATGCTTTTGATCTATGTAGGTGAAATCAGATAATTTGCTTACATTATTTTCCGCGAGCTTATTATTTGTAGTGCCGTGATTAGCCATTGGTTGGGCTGTTGGTGTATGCTCACCAGAATCTTTATTATATATATGCTCTGCTTCAGATTCAGTACTGCTATTATTCTGCATATACTGTTTGTTGTATATAGCGCTGTAATCATGTGTTTGCTCTATTTCTGATTTATCTGCGTCACTATTTGCATTGCTTGTTTCTAGAATAATATCATTTGTGTTTCCTACATAATGCTTGTTGTAATCATTTTGATTGATAATCTTATTTATGAAGCTCTTGTCACCTGGCGAATCTAGGAGATTTATACCAGTATTATTACCCTCAATCTTGGACATATTTGGATCATTTATAGAAGTGTTGGGATAATTTATTTTTATAGGATTGCTATCATTCATAGAATTGTTGTCATTCATAGGATTACTGCCATTCATAGAATTGTCGGGACTGTTTGTTTCTTTTGCTTGCATGTTAGGGATTTGGGACTAATGTAGTGTTATTATTAGTTTACGAGTACACACACACTCTAACCCACCACCGTAACATTTGTTACAAGAAGTATCAATCAGAATTTATACAAAAGTAATCATTTTCTGCTCCGTATTTGCTTGATGGCTAATTTATGCTCTTTGAATGTTCTGCTAAGGATATGGTGATTATTGTTATCCGCAACAAAATATAGCTTATCGTGCCATACTGGATGTAATACAGCGATGATGGATGCTCTACCTGGGTTGCAGATCGCGCCAGGTGGCAGTCCTCTATGTATGTATGTGTTATATGGCGATTTGTATTGCAGGTCACTTATTGATAATGTGCGTCCTGACGACTGCTGTTTATCTGTGATCGCATATATCACCGTGGGACAGGCCTGTAGGGGCATCTTTGCTTTTAATCTATTGATATAAACACCAGCGACCATTGGTCTTTCTTCATCTATCATGGATTCACTTTCAACAATGGAGGCAAGTATAATTGCTTCTTCTGGTGTTTTAATATACTGATCTATTTTCACATCTCGTGATTCCCATTCTACCATTATAAATGATGTGATTTCCTCGCGCATCTGTGTGATAATATTTCCCACTGGCTCGTTATGACGATAATGGTATGTATCTGGCAAGATATCGCCGTCATTTAAATGAATAGAGTTAATCAGTGATATATCTATACTTGGTAGGTTGCTGAGTATTGAGATAGTTTGTGCTATGGTCTTTCCTTCAGGAATAGTGACATTATACAATAATTCGTCACCTCTTATCATTTTTTGCCATGCATCTATGAGAGATGTGCCTTGCTGGAACGAATATCGTCCAGCTTTTATAGTGTGGTTAGTGGTGGTGCTATGGTTGATGATATTTGTAAACAATACAAATGCATCTTCGTCTTCTATGATGTTGTTTTTGTGCAGTATTTCAGCTACTTGTTTGCCAGATGTGCCATATGGTATTGTGAGTTCGACTTGCTTTGTATTTGTATAATATGGTGTGAGTAATATACGGTGAATTACCATGAGCTGCAGCACTAATAGCCATGTCACTACAATATATAACAGCGAGATACAGCGTAATATTCTTGAGGAGTTAGCAGATTGTGCTTTCACTTGTGACATGTGATTAGTTGTGTTGCGAGTGAGAGAAGAGGTTGCTTGATTATGTCTGCATTGATAGTATATTCCTTACTTTGTTTACTAAATATTGACATGCCCTCGTTGCTGAGTGTTGTGAATGTTGGGTCTATTGGGACTGAAGCAAGGAGATTGATGTTGTGTTGTTTGCAGTAATTTTTCACAATGTTATTATTGCTGTTGTTTTTGTTTGTCATATTTTCCACCATTCCTATGACGTCGATATTGAGTTTTTGCAGCATATCAATAGATTTATGTGTATCAGCTAGGGCAAGTTTATCTGGTGTAGTTACTGCTATTGCACCAGATATATTGTAGCGTTTTGCAATGGTGAGGTGGACATCCCCTGTACCTGGAGGCGTATCGACAATAAGATACTCTGATGATGTGGCGTGAGTAGCAGTGTGATGCTTGCGCCAGTCAGTTCTTTCAAATAGATGCTGAACCATCTTTGTGATCATTGGTCCTCTCCATATTGTGGCTACATTGTTATCCACAAGCAATCCGCTGGACATTACATTCACACCATCTTTATTTGGTGGGCTAAACATATTGTTCTGAATTTCTGGCTCCTTGTATTCTGTCATTCCCATTAATATAGGTATAGATGGTCCATATATGTCGCAATCTAGTAGAGATGTATCTTTTCCTGTATCATTTAATGCGAGTGCGAGGTTAGTGGCGATAGTGGATTTCCCAACACCGCCTTTACCAGAAATAATCAGGATGATATTCTGTACGTTATTAATGCTGATTTTGTTTTGTGTGATGCTATTGGAGTTAGTGTTATTAGGAATGTTTGATGAGGTGTTAGTGCCGTCATCTATAAATAAGATGTGGGGTTTGAAGTTTGGGTAGAGCTTTGTGATTAACAGTTGAGCTTCATCCACCTTTATTGATAGGTGTTTTGCATCGATTCCATTATGTTGTTTGCATATTATCTTAATGGATCGCTGCTCGTTGTTTATTATAAGATCCAGGAGTAGCGAGCATAGAGTGATTTTTTCATCCAAATAAATAGATGAAAGGATTTCGTTAATGCTTTGTTCCATCAGTTTATTTTCCCTCTTTCTCTTTCCATTTTATAGAGCATCCCATGGTAGGGGTTTCAGTTCCGGAATATGTGCCATGCACTGCGATGTGTGACATAGCCAGGAATAATTCACGTACGACGGCTTGCTCATCGTTTTGTTGTTTACTGTCTTCATCTTGTTTATGTCTTTTTACAGTTATGTCGTTAAGTCTTCCACGATATTGCAGTAGCAGCTTGTCGTTAAATCCGAAGAAGTCTGGAGTACAGACAGCACCATATTGCTTTGCGATTTCTTGCGGATCATCAAGTAAATATGGGAAATCGAACATATTTTCTTTTGCAAAGATTTTCATATTATCATATGAGTCTTCTGGGTAAGATGGATGTGCGTTGGGATTGATTGCGACAAATGATACGCCAATTTTCCGGAGCATTGCAGCCTCACGTACCATCTCTGAGACAATCGCCTTTACATATGGGCAGTGGTTGCATATGAAGGCTACGACTGTACCATTTTTGCCTCTAATACTTTCGAGATTATAATGTTTACCATCAACCGATATTAAATTAAAGGGACTGGCAGTATAGCTTTTGTTGCTTTCTAGGGAGTTCAGTAATACCATAATTTGCTATAAATTGTATAATAGGATTAACTTAATCATGTGATTATAAATAATTCTTGTGATAATGTTAAGTGAAAGTTTGCTATTCTCTGCGCATTCTGTGATCATTGTGTTTGATGTGGTATAGCTTAATAATTTCGCCAGCTATTTCTTCAACAGCCTTATGTGAAACATTGATGATATTTGCATTTAGTTGGTTGAAGATATGCTTGCCATATTCTATTTCGTTTTTTACATCATTCAACATGGAGTAGTTCAGCTGTTTATCATGAGTTAGTCCGATTGATGAGATCCTGTTATTACGTATTTGTATTAGACGTTCAGTAGATATTGCTAATCCAATTAGCATTGGTGAGTGATTTCTCTTAATTATATGGAAAGGGAAGGGACATTCTTTGATAATGGGTATATTAGCTACCTTGTATCCGCGATGTGCCAAATATAGGGATACAGGGGTTTTGGATGTGCGTGAAACGCCGAGAATGATTATATCTGCGTTACCAACACTTTCAATATTGTTTCCATCATCGTGAGACATTGTGAAATCAACTTTATCTAATTTCATAAAATAGTCATTGTCTAACTTGTTGTGCTTGCCTGGAGCGATTCTGCCTGGAGATATACCAGTGATTTTGCTTATAGTGTTAACAATGCTTTCCATAGGGCATATCTGTGTGATGGCGAATTTTTCACACTGTTCTATAAGATATTGCCTTACATCGTTATAAACCATGGTGTGCAGCACTATGCCCATATTTTTCCTCACAGCTGCTATTAATTCATCAACTTGACTCTGAGATCGTATCATTGGCCACATATATTCTATAGTCTCTAGATTAGAAAATTGCTTATGCGCAGCCTCCCCTATAGCTGCAATACTTTCTCCTGACGCATCAGAGACGAGGTATATGTGGATTTTTTTCATAATTAGCTATTTAATGTAAGTGAAAGAATATGTCATATTCTCAAAATAATGCTTGATTCCACACAATCAGTAAAGTATACATCTCTTTGTGTGAAAATACCTACTATGGAGGGGATTTGTCAATAAGATAAATGCAAGTGATAAACTAAATGCAAAAGCGAAAGGTAGTCTTACCAACAATATTGGGTAGTATAGTAGAGTATTATGATTTTGGTTTATATGCTGTATTCGCCCCGGTTATAGGCGAATTATTCTTTCCTTCTTTGAGTGATTTTATACAGTTATTGCTTACCTTTAGTGTGTTTGCCGTTGGTTTTCTTATGAGGCCATTGGGTGGATTAATTTTTGGGTATATGGGTGATAAATATGGTAGGAAGCGTGCTCTGAATCTTTCCATCATTGGTATGGCATTTGCAACATTGACAATGGGTTTGCTGCCTGGATATAACGAAATTGGGATATTCGCACCTCTTATTCTGCTTGTTGTACGCATGGTGCAGGGTTTATCTATTGGCGGTGAAGGTACTGGATCTGCCATTTTTATTATGGAACATTCTTCGAAGGGGAATTTGACTTTTATTGGTAGTCTTGTTATGGCTGCAAATATGTTTGGTACATTATCTGCTACTTTGGTAGGTATAGTGATAAACAATATTTATGGGTTGAATGAGTATAACTGGAGAGCTGGATTTATATTGGGGACCGTGTTGGGATTATTTTGTTCGTATTTACGGAAGAAGAGCAATG
>Ga0213833_1000795_pt1 | contig 26302 bp, 21 predicted proteins | sample SWATP21_FD_160575 | JGI IMG/M metagenome (GOLD analysis project Ga0213833, IMG submission 160575) | Coastal seawater microbial communities from Marineland, Florida, United States - SWA TP2 #1 | ecosystem: Environmental > Aquatic > Marine > Coastal | place: USA: Florida | collected 2016-08-14 | reverse complement strand
ATATTACCTCAAAAACCTTCTTCACACTAACTTTAGTCGCAGATTTATGCACTACCAACGTATATACAGAGAAATCTCCCTCCTTTTTCATATCGTTATTCGCACAAGCAGCCTTCTCCGTTACTAACACACGAGAAACCACATCATACAAACCTGCCTCATTAAGCATTCTCATAGCACCTACTTCATTACACAATTATTAACACATCACCAATCGATATATAAAAATCTCCTCACTCAGCTCTCTTACGATTACCATAACGCTCCATCACCTTCGCCTCAAATGAATGGAACGCAGCTTTACTAAGCAACAAATTATCGTACGATAAAATATCATAAACATTCATTCCACACAACGGCAAAAACGATGCTGTTGGAATATTTGATGATACATTCAATACATCAGCCCTAGACTCAGAATCAACAAACAGCACGGAACGGATGGATGATTTTTTCAGAGCAGCAGCTAAATGCACAGTCTTAGTGAATCCAAATTCCATATCTTCTACTAGAAAGAACTGATTATTCAACATCTTATGCAATACAGCAGAATATAAACCTCTAAAACGCACAGCCTTAGGTAAAGAAGTTTCGTGAGATCTAACAACTGGACCAAAAGTGACACCACCACCTCTAAAAAGATTCACCTTACGTGAAGAGTGTCTCGCACCACCTGTACCCTTTTGCGCATATATCTTCTTACCAGAAGCAGTGACATCAGAGCGCCCCTTAGCAAAGTGATTACCTGATCTCCTCTTAGCAAGCTGCCAATTTACCACTCTGTGTATAATATCGTACCTAGGCTCCAAAGAGAACACAGCATCAGGTAAATCATGCTGCACCCTACTACCATCAGCTAAATTTAGCAAAAAACACTCCATAACCACTACCCTATTTCCAAAATAAAACTAAAAAACGCACAAAATAACAAGAAGTAAATCAAACATCAAAATGATTAGCCAAATGCAAATACCATAAAAATGAACGTACTGTACTAAGAAAAAGATTTTTTACAAGCATGAGATACAGTCATTATGCCATTCTTAGCCCCTGGTACGCATCCCTTAACAAGCAGCAAATTTAAATCATCGTCCAAATCAACAATCTCGAGATTCTGTACAGTCACCTTACTATTACCCATGTGACCAGCCATCTTCTTTCCCTTAAAAACCTTACCAGGATCCTGCCTCTGCCCAGTAGATCCATGTGACCTATGACTCACAGACACACCATGCGAAGCCTCTAAACCACGAAAATTATGCCTTTTCATCACACCGGCGAATCCCTTACCGACAGTATTGGCAGAAACATCTACAAAACGACCAACATCAAAATAACTGAGCGAAAACATATCACCAGCAGAGAAAGAGGAAACATCATCAACAGAATAGCTTCTAAGTATTCTGCGCTCATTCTTCATATCCTTAATCTCCTCAAATGACCGCACTGCGCCAGATACAACAGCTTTTTCACCAGCAACAGTAACATTACCAGAAGAAAAAGCAAGCACATCAACCTGATTCCTACCTGTATTCTCCCTCACAGAGGAGACAAAATGCACAAAAAGGCGTATAGCAGTTACAGGTATAATCACCCCATCTTGCCCAAATACAGAGGTCATACCGACCTTAGCACCCAATAAACTAATTCTACTTCCTACACTAGACATACCAAAAGAGACAAGACAATAAACAAATTCAACTCAATTCAAACTAACTTAATATCGACCTTACATCAACAACGCACCATAAAATACAAAACATAAGCAACATATGTTCGCAAAAAGAATGGTCAAAAACAGTGCAAAAAAACGTCGAAAAACACCAAAAATTAACAAAAAATCAACAACCTATAGTATCACACATCCTTAATCCAACAACTTAATCTTTGCATCTACACCTGAAGGCAAATCCAACTTCATTAAAGAATCAACAGTGTGAGACTTCAAATTGATAATCATCACACGAGCATGAGTCCTCATCTCAAATTTCTCCCTAGATTTTTTATTCACATGTGTAGATCGATTCACAACAAAACCCTTAACTTTCACAGGCATAGGAACTGGCCCAACCACGCTAGCACCGGTAGAATTCGCAGTAGATATAATATCGAAAACAGCACGATCAAGAATACGATGATCGAACGCCTCCAACCTCACTTTCATCATCTGACTCTTACCAAGTCCAGCATGACCCACATCCTTTTGCATAATCCTTCACTCTAAATCACTAAATTAATTATTACATGTTCATCAACATAACACATACAGCGAGGAAAGCGGGACGCGCACCACATAACAAAAATTATACATCACACACACCACACTTTTCCTTCACTATCTAAAACGCTGTCTAACTATTTCTTCTTCTCTGCAACACCACCTTCTACTATCTCAGTCACTATACCTGCACCAACTGTTCTACCACCTTCTCTGATAGAAAATTTCAGACCAACATCCATAGCAATAGGAGAAATCAACTCTACGTATATCTCTGTGGTATCACCAGGCATCACCATCTCTTCACCTTCTTTCAACTTAATTGTACCTGTAACATCGGTAGTTCTAAAATAGAATTGCGGTCTGTAATCACTAAAGAACCTGGTGTGTCTACCACCTTCATCCTTAGTCAATACATAAATTTCCGCCTTGAAAGCTGAATGAGGATTAATACTACCAACAGCAGATAATACCTGCCCTCTTTCTATTTCATCCTTAGCAACACCTCTAAGAAGTATACCAACATTATCACCAGCACGTCCCTCATCTAATTCCTTACGGAACATCTCAACCCCAGTACATGTTGTCTTGCTACTTTCTTTAATACCAACGATCTCAATAGCATCACCCACCTTCACAATTCCCTGTTCAACTCGACCAGTAGCAACTGTACCTCTACCAGGAATAGAGAATACATCCTCAACAGGCAAAAGGAATGGCTTATCTAAAGCACGTTTTGGCACAGCGATATAGCTATCAACAGCCTTCATCAACTCTTTCACGCTCTCCTCACCGATAGCACCACTCTTACCCTCAAGCGCAGCAAGAGCTGAACCTCTGATAATTGGTATATCATCACCAGGGAAATCGTACTTACTTAACAAATCTCTAACCTCCATCTCCACTAGCTCTACCAACTCCTCATCTTCAACCATATCAACCTTATTCAAAAACACTACAAGAGATGGTACACCAACCTGTCTAGCTAACAATATGTGTTCCCTTGTTTGTGGCATAGGCCCATCAACAGCACTAACAACCAAGATTGCACCATCCATCTGAGCTGCACCAGTAATCATGTTCTTCACATAATCGGCGTGTCCAGGACAATCAACGTGAGCATAATGCCTAGACTCTGTTTCATACTCAACATGCGCAGAGTTAATAGTAATACCTCTTTCTTTTTCTTCCGGAGCATTATCAATATCAGAATAATCCATCTTCTTACCGCCAGCAACATTAAAGTATCGCATAATTGCAGCCGTCAATGTGGTCTTACCGTGATCAACATGACCTATAGTACCAACATTCAAATGATCCTTATCTCTTAAAAATTTATCAGCCATAAACAAAAAATCCAAAAATTAAATTGCCATATAAAAAAATCATTCAGCCCTAAGGCACAAAACAACACAGTAATCGAGGACCGAATACTATACCAAAACTACTATTCAATCAACAAAAAAATTAATCTTAAGTAAATAACAACTTAAAAGATATAATTATTGAGCAATATATACATACTTATCGTAATCATCACCCTTGTTAAAGTCGCCGCTAACAGCGCACATACAAGCCAGTCACGCCCCTCTCAGCGACGCACATCACTCATATATCACACTAAACCCGAACACGCAAAAAATTGCTACGCATTTTTCTCTATCACCTTATCAGCAACATGCTTAGGCATCTTATCGTAGCAATCAAATTGCATGCTATATTGAGCACGACCCTGAGTCATTGAACGCAAGTTATTAATATAACCAAACATCTCGGATAGTGGAACTTGAGCAGAAATGACCTGAGCATTACCACGCATCGCCATACTAATCACCTTCCCTCTAATACTATTAACGTGACCAATCACATCACCCATAAACTCTTCAGGCGTGACAATCTCTACACTCATAATCGGCTCAAGCAATACCGGCTTAGCCTCCAATGCCCCTTCTCTAAATGCAGCTTTACCAGCTATCTCGAAAGCTAATGCGCTAGAATCTACATCATGGAACGCACCATCAATCAGTGTTGCACGGAAATCTATCATGGGGAATCCAGCTAACACACCTGAACAACTCACATCTTCTATACCCTTCTCAATCGCAGGGATATACTCCTTAGGAATAGCACCACCAACTATCTTATTCTCGAACACATATCCAGAACCGGGCTCTAGCGGCTCAAAACAAATCTTCACTCTAGCGAATTGTCCAGCACCACCACTTTGTTTTTTGTGTGTATAATCTATAGTATGTGAAGATGTAATAGCTTCTCTATACGCAACCATCGGCTCACCTATAGAGGCTTCTACCTTAAATTCTCTACGCATCCTATCAATGATCACTTCAAGATGCAATTCACCCATACCAGCGAGAACGGTCTGTCCAGTCTCCGCATCCGTCTTAACACGCAATGACGGATCTTCCTTAACAAGATTTGCTATAGCCAGAGACATCTTCTCTTGATCAGCCTTCGCCTTAGGCTCAACAGCAATCTCAATCACAGGATCAGGGAATTCCATCCTCTCCAATATGACCTTGTGCCCATCATCACACAGCGTATCCCCAGTTGTACTTTTCTTCAAACCAGCAATAGCAACAATATCACCAGCAACTGCCTCCTTCACATCCTCCCTATCATTAGCATGCATAAGCAGCATTCTACCCACTCTCTCCTTCGCTAATTTCACTGTATTCAACACACTAGAACCGGCTTTCAGCACACCAGAATACACTCTCACAAAAGTTAAAGAACCAACAAAAGGGTCATTCATCACCTTAAATGCCAATGCAACTAACTGCTCATCTTTAGATGAACGAATTTCCACAGGATCCGGAGACTCATCATGTACATGATCAGCCATAATGCCTTGAGCAGGCGGAACATCCACAGGACTAGGCAGGTAGTCAACTACAGCATCAAGCAGAGGCTGCACACCCTTATTCTTAAATGCGCTACCACAAAGTACAGGAACAATCGCTCCAGAGATTACACCAGAACGTATGCATGTTTTTAATTCATCTTCAGAAATCTCCTCATCAGCGAGATACCTCTCAGCTAGATCATCGTCTAGCTCTACAACAGATTCTACCATCTTACGATGCAATGCCTGTGCCTCCTCCAACATATCGCCCGGTATATCCTCCATAGCATACTCAGCACCCAGCTTATCACCATTCCATACAATGGCGCGCATGGCAACTAAATCTATCACGCCTTTAAAATTCTCTTCAGCACCATAAGGCATTTGTAACACAACAGGCTTAGCCCCTAAACGATCAGAGATCATATCAACACAACGGAAAAAATCTGCACCGACTCTATCCATTTTATTCACAAAACAAATCCTAGGCACATTATATTTATCAGCTTGCCTCCAAACGGTCTCAGATTGCGGCTCTACTCCAGCTACTGCATCAAACACAGCAACAGCACCATCAAGCACTCTCAGAGATCTCTCCACCTCAATAGTAAAATCAACATGTCCAGGTGTATCAATGATATTGATTCTTTTTCCTCCCCAGAAGCAGGTTGTTGCAGCTGAAGTGATAGTAATACCGCGTTCTTGTTCTTGCTCCATCCAATCCATCACAGCATTACCTTCATGCACCTCACCAACCTTATGAGACTTTCCTGTGTAATACAACACACGCTCAGTAGTAGTAGTCTTACCCGCATCAATATGCGCCATAATACCAATATTACGATAATCCTGTATAATCACTTCCTCTTTAGACACAATACCCTCTTCTTAAATTTTGAAAATTTTAATATAATAATATAATATTTGCACGCGAACCCAAATGGATAAATGCTACACCCATAAGCATAACACAAAACAACAAGCTCCCTTATCTACACACTCACGACCAACAACTAAAAACACTCAGCCACACAACTCACGAACTCTCACCTACTCCAGACTTACTCCAACGATACAGACTACCACTTATAGTGCGCAAAAGCTTTATTTGCTTCCGCCATTTTATGAGTATCATCTTTCTTCTTCACAGCGGCACCACGACCATTATAAGCATCAACTAACTCACTAGCTAACTTCTCAGAGAAGGACTTAGCCCCAGATTTTGCACGCACTACAGATACAATCCATCGCAATGCAAGAGCAACGCTCCTTCTAGCAGAAACATCGATAGGCACCTGATAAGTTGCACCACCAACACGTCTAGAACGCACTTCCACCACTGGACGCACATTAGAAATAGCAGACTCGAAAGCCTCAACCGCACCAACCTTCACCTCCTCGGACATCTTAGCTAATGCATCATACACAAGCGACTCAGCTTTAGATTTTTGGCCACACCACATCACATAATTAATAAAGCGAGATATTACAGTATGATTATACTTCGAATCAGGTACCATCACCCTAATATCAGCAGCTCTTCTTCTAGACATAAAATAAATTTAAATTTACAACCAATTACAGACCACACAACACACAAACAGGTATGCATGCACCAAATTTAATACACCCACTCCTCTTCACTACACACATCACACACACTCAATACTTAGTCACACCCCCACTACTTAGGCTTTTTCGCACCATACCTAGATCTACTATTTTTACGCTCTTTAGTTCCTTGCGTATCCAAAGACCCCAACACAACATGATAACGCACACCAGGCAAGTCCCTCACAGCACCACCTCTAACTGTCACCATAGAGTGCTCTTGAAGATTGTGCCCTTCACCAGGTATGTAGCAGATCACCTCGAATCCGGTAGTAAGGCGCACCCTGCAAACCTTTCTTAACGCAGAATTCGGTTTTTTTGGAGTAGTAGTATACACCCTTACACAAACCCCTCTCCTCTGAGGACAAGAACGCAAGGCAGGCACATCACTTCTACTCACCTTCCTCTTTCTACCCTTTCTCACTAATTGATTTACAGTAGCCATCCCAAAATCACCAACACACTTAAAACAAAAATCAATAAAATAATCTCAGAAACACACAATTTAAGACAACAAAGCACTATAAGCAACAGGCTTATTCTCTTTATCATATGCTAACTTACCATCTTCATAACAAGCAGCCATATAGTTACCGTGACCAACACCACGCCCACAATACAACAGCGGCTTCACAGGCTTTCCATTATACATTTTAACCTCAGCACCCTTACCTCTGTTTTTTGCATCATTCTTTGAGCCTTTCTTAGACATAATCTACCTCACCAATTATAAAATATAATGAACAACGAGACGTTATTATTACTCAATATTCAACAAAATGTCAAATTCATTTTTAGATTTTCCACAGATCTAACACCTATCGCCAACAATAGACATAATTTTATGCACCCCTATAATCTCTACTAACACTGATTCACATAGTACACTCCATCAGATTGATTTAGATAATTCAATACCTTATCTAGCTCGCTAGAAGAACCTAGCTCCAAACTCAGTAACACAACAGAAGATTTCTGCAACTTCTCCACCATACGTATTTCTGCAATATTCACACCCAAATTGGAAATAATACTAATAATATTAAGTAAGCTGCCTTTTTTCTCTGACACAGACACCTTAATATGTGCGATACACTTACTATCTGCTACTAACCCACTCCACTTCAAATCTACAATCTTACTAGGATCAGAATACACATCGTTGCAATCAATTTTATGAACAATAATACTCTTCCTACCAATCATCGAACGAAACTTCACTCCTACAATTGCATCCCCATACGATGGATTACAGCAAGAAGCAAGCTTCATCTTACCTCTGATATATACATTATTCGGCATAACACACTTCGCTGTATCTAAAAGATTCTTGCGTGTGAAATTGCTCAAATTATTGTGCGTAAAATAGCTCAAGACACTAAGCTTCGGTGGCTTATATCCCAATATTACGTGTAACACTCCTCTAATGGGCATAATCCCCCTAGCAACATGTAACAACAAATCATCCAAATCCTTACACTTTAAATATGCTAGCTTCTCCATCAATACTATTTCATTATAGTAAACACCTAATCTACGCAGGTGCATGATCAATATGATCCTCCCTATAAGAATTAACTCATCATTAAACTGACGTGATAAGAATTTCTGTATCTGCGACTTCGCCTTCCCAGTAGTCACAAATGTCAACCAAGACACATCTACACTATATTCATCTCCACACATGACCTCAACTTGATCAGCATTATTTAATACATGCTCTGGAGGCGCCATATTACCATTCACCTTCGCTCCCACACACCGCAATCCTGTATCAAAACCGCAATCAAAAGCAAAATCCACAACCGTAGCATTTTCAGGCAAAGAAACAAGATCACCCTTCGATGTGAAACAAAAAACCTGGCTGTAACTCATTTCCAACTTTGCATTCTCCAATACATCATCAGGATTACACGAATCCTCAAGCACTTTCTGCAGATCCTTTATCCACTGATACTTCCGATGACTCATCATATCATACTCAAGATTCTGCTTATAAAGCCAATGGGCAGCCACACCTAATTCCGCGACTTGATGCATCTCCTTCGTGCGGATTTGCACCTCTATGGTTCCGCCACTAGATCCTATCACAACAGTATGCAATGATCGATAATCATTCATCTTTGGATTACTGATATAATCCTGAAAATTACCGGGTAACACTCTATAATTAAGGTGGATTACACCAAGAGCACTATAGCAATCCTCCTTTGTATTCACCATAATACGGAACGCTATAATGTCAGTAAGAGATTCAAATGATACTTTCTTTTTCTCTATCTTACGCCATATTGAATACGGACTTTTCTCTCTACCACTCACTTGAGCACTGATCCCTGCATCAAGCAACAGCTGATTAATCTGCTCTATGTGCTTTTGTATAATATCGTCACCACGAGCATATAATTTATGGACTCTCTTAGTGATGGAAATGTGCATACCACCATATAATTCAGCAAAAGCTAAATCTTGCAACTTCCCCTTAAATTTCTGCAACCCTATCCTCTCCGCTAGAGGCACATATATATCGAATGTCTCGCGTGCTATTCTTTCTCTCTTTGCAACATCAGTAAAGTAATGTAGCGTCTCCATATTATTAAGACGATCAGCCAGCTTCACCAAAAGCACCCTCACATCTTTAGACATCGCAAAAAGCAATTTACGCAGATTCTCCGCCTGATTAGCATTTTTATGCTCAGAATGTATCTTCCCTAACTTTGTTATTCCATCCACCAAATCAGCAATAACCACACCAAATTCTCTCTTCACATCATCATAATTATAACGAGTATCTTCAATCACATCATGTAATAGCGCTAAAATGATGGATTTCGTATCTAATCTTAAGTCTACTATCGACTTCGCCACCTCTATCGGATGACAAATATAGGGCATATTGGACATACGCCTCTGCCCTGCATGAGCATCTATAGCAAAATCTAAAGCCTTAATAATTTTCTTAATATCAACATCGATATCGGCATCTACTATAAGATCAATCAATCTTTGCCTTTCATATGCAACAACATCATCTCCATCACAATCTATATGCTTCATCGCTCTTGAGTCAAAATTCTTACCAACATAATACTTAGTTATTTAATGATAACACATTTATCGCAATGGTAGAAACAATCTGTGAGTTGTACAGATAATTTGATATTGCAACTCACGCAATTAAAGTGCTACCATAAGATTAGTCCAGAATTATATTGACTATGAAAAGATCAGATTTTAAGATTACTATTAGTATAAAATAATTATTAGATTCTACAACAAATGATAGCAAGGTTAATACTCAAATTTTTCATCATCATATGTGCAGCCATATGCTACTTTAACATTGTTAATGTGGAAGCTGCAAAGAATGATCCAATCACTACTGATACCAGAATAAAAACATTTGTATATAGCGCAAATGAAGTATTTCCCATTATTCTGCATTATGGATACCAGACAGCAATAGAATTCGCTAAATCTGAAAAAATCGAAACATACTCCCTCGGGAATACATATGCTTGGCAACTAAGTAATGTCGGTAGAACACTCTTCATAAAGCCACTAGAAGATAATATTACGACTAACATGACCATTATCACAAATAAACGCAGATACTATCTCGAGCTGCAATCTAGACCAACTTCTAATATTACAAATAAAGATTTGGCCTATGCAATCAGATTTTTCTACCCAGATGATGAAAATAATAGGATCGCTCCGAGCGACGCAATCCCCAACAATAATCAAGATTATATGTTTAACAATAACAGCTACTATCCTCCTAACAATAATAACAACTATCATCCATACAACAACGCCGATAACTACCCACACAATAACGACAATAATTATCCATATAATAATAACAATAACTCTCCGATTATACCTTCCATCACACCATATAATTTTAACTACAAAATAGAAGGAGATAGCGACATAGCACCAACAGCAGTTTTTGATGATGGTGTTAATACGTATCTACAATATAACAATAGCGCTGCTATCACACCTACAATCCGAGCGCGCAAAGATAGAGATGTACTTGCTGTAAAACGGAAGAAAAATTACATCATAATAAACGAAATTGACACGCACTTTATTATCAAACATGACAAGCGGAAAGTAGTAATCACAGCGATAGATAATCACAACAACTCATAGAGAAAGCAGCATTATGATAGAGGATAAGAAGCAAGATTTACCAGAAGAATCACAACAGGAGCAGCTGCAACAACAGCAACCACCGCAATCAAATGTTAGTATTATTGCGAATAAGGAGAAGATGCAAAAAATCATCGCCATAACAATAGTGGTACTCAGCATCATTGCATTGTATATCTTGTTCTTCACGGGCGACAATAACACAAAGCAAGCGCAGGATCCAATCGGCCCTCGCACCACAGTCACAGAACAATTATCACAACCAGACTTTGATGATATCGCTACAATCACAAGCAATAATAACAACAAACAATTAGATACAAATACAACGAATAGCGAAAACAAAGATAATAGAGATCCACAATCAAAAGAGGGAGAAACAGATAAAGAGAGCTCCAAAGAAAAGAAAAAGGTAAAGAAGAAACCAAAAAAACTATCTGCTCCACATGCGCCTACTCCACCCCCACCACCTCCTCCTAAGTTGGCAGCAAAAAAATCATCACTACCAAAACCTGCAGATGCCAGAGCCTATCAAGAAGACTTAGCTAGGCATAGGCAGCACTCTCTCGACCTACGTGGTAGCAATATCATGGTTTTTGGTGGAGGAGGAAGTAATAACTCAGAGAACGACAACGATGACAGCAACAGCGACAATTCAAATGGTAATAATCAAGGAAAGGGGAAGAAGAAAAGCTCACAATATCTTGGCTTTGATGAAGGTATTATAGAAGATCAAACACTGGAAGAAAGTGATGCTGACTCCAATATAGCAACTATCATTTCTGATATGACACGAACACTAGCACAGGGTAAAGTGATATATGCGATAATGGAAACAGCGATTAATACAGAACTTGAAGGTAGTGTAAGAGCAATTGTATCAAGAGATATATACGCAGAATCAGGGAAAAATATCCTGATTCGTAAAGGATCAAGACTTGTCGGCACATATGATACCTCAGTATCAGGCGGACAAACCAGAGTAGATGTTACATGGGATAGAGTAATTACACCATCAGGTATTGATGTCAAAATGGAGTCTAAGGGTACAGACTCATTAGGTCGCTCAGGTATAGTAGGTAAGGTCGATCCGAAGATCAAAGAGAAACTTATGAATGCATTCTTAACATCATACTTAATTCCATACGCAACAATGGTCGCTACAAACACAGGCAATGATAAAATGGAATTCTTACAAGGTTACGATGGTAATCCATTACTCGGCGGCACTACAAGATCCCTGCTTATGCAAAACGCGAATAAAGAATTCTCCAACATCGCACGAGATGCAATTAACGATAGTATTTCAACAAAGATTTCTATAGCTGTGCCACAAGGAACACCTGTTAATGTAATAGTTATGAAGGACTTAATTTTCCCAAAAGAAGCTATTAGCACAATTAAATTACATCACTAACTATAATAACGATATGCCCATTAATACTGTAGCACTAGATACATACCTAAAACCACTAACAGATATCTTTGGTGAAGATGGCATAAGCGAGATATCAATCAATTACCCAGGTGAAATTTGGGTAGAAAAAAAAGGTGATATGCGCAAAGAGATGCTCAGCATTCTCACAGGAAAGCACTTAGCAAATATGGCAACACTTATTGCCAGATCAACAGAGCAGATAATCTCAGCAGAGAAACCACTTCTTTCTGCAACACTTCCAAACGGATTTAGGGTACAGATCGTCATGCCACCCGCATGCGAACCAGGCAGTATAGCATATTCCATACGTAAACCATCTACAATGGATCTCGACCTGGATGGATACGAGAAATTGGGAGCATTCGATACTACAGCCACTGAAGAGGTCACGGATGAACATCATAATGTACTACTGAACCACATTAAAAAGAAAGAAATCAAGCAATTTCTAGCACTGGCAGTATTAGCAAAACGTAACATCATTGTTAGTGGTGGTACATCCACGGGTAAAACAACTTTCACCAATGCATTGCTCCGCTCGATTCCGAAAGAAGAAAGACTCATTACATGCGAAGACGCAAGAGAAATAGTGCTTACTAGCCACGACAACAGATTGCACCTTCTCGCATCAAAAGGAGGACAAGGCAGAGCTAATGTATCAACACAAGATCTCATCGAGGCGTGCCTAAGACTACGACCAGACCGAATCATCGTAGGAGAGTTACGAGGAGCAGAGGCATTCAGCTTCTTGCGAGCAATTAATACTGGACACCCAGGCTCTATATCTACGCTTCACGCAGATACACCTAAGATGGCGATAGAACAACTCAAGCTTATGGTAATGCAAGCTGGATTAGGTATGCCACCAGAGCAAATTAAAGAGTACATACTAAATGTGGTAGATATAGTTGTACAACTGAAACGAGGAGAGCACGGCCATAGATACGTATCAGAAATATATTTCAAAGGGTATAATAATATATAAAATTCGATTAACACACTATGCCATTACAAAATACTATTCCAAATATTATCAGAAATTTCATTGTTAATCTGCTTATGTTTTCCATAGGCTTTGCAATAACTATTACAATATCTGGTGTTGCATTCACACTAATGGAAAGCCCAACACTTATCACTAATGACTTCTTTTATGCCCTTCAGAACGGCGTCCCATACAAGATGCTCCAACTATATGCATCATGGTGGTATCAGAATAGCGAATACATCACATTCGTCAGCTATGACTACTTCGCTCTAAAATATAGCATGTGCTTAATCATTCCTTTAATCATATATGGTTACATTATATTCAAATCATTTGCATGGATAGAGTCACATCCTTTCTTCAAAAAAGCAGAATCAATACATGGTGAAGCGAGATGGGCAGAAGAGCATGATATAGTGAAAATGGGACTACGTACTAAAGAAGGTATGGTAATAGGAAAAAATACAAAAGGCTATCTAGTAGCTGCAGGATTCCAACATACTCTACTTTTTGCTCCCACAGGTTCAGGTAAAGGTGTTGGGTTTGTTATTCCAAACCTACTATACTGGAAAGAATCTGTCTTCGTACACGATATTAAGCTAGAGAACTATGAGTTAACTAGTGGGTGGCGCGCACAACAAGGACAACAAGTATTTGTATGGAATCCCGCTGACCCTGATGGTATAACACACTGCTATAACCCAATAGACTGGGTAAGTACAAAGCCCGGCCAAATGGTAGATGACGTGCAGAAGATAGCAAATCTAATACTGCCGGAAAAAGAATTCTGGAATAACGAAGCAAGAACGCTATTTGTAGGAGTGGTGCTCTACCTTATTGCAGCACCAGATAAAATGCAATCATTCGGAGAAGTTGTAAGAACAATGCGTAGTGATGATGTTGCACAGAACCTTGCAATCGTACTTGATACACTAGGTCAAGATATACATCCTGTAGCATATATGAACATCGCTGCATTCTTACAAAAAGCAGACAAAGAGCGATCTGGTGTTGTCTCTACCATGAACTCAGGTCTGGAACTATGGGCGAACCCACTAATTGACACAGCCACCGCAACAAGTGACTTCAATATTACAGATATGAAGAAAACATTAACCACTGTGTATGTTGGTGTAACTCCAGACAACCTAAAACGTCTGCAACCACTACTGCAAGTATTCTATCAACAGGCAACAGAGTTCTTAACAAGGAAGATGCCATCTGATGATGAACCATATGGTGTGATGTTCTTACTCGATGAGTTCCCTTCATTAGGGAAAATGGAGCAATTCATGATTGGTATCGCATACTTTAGGGGGTATCACGTCAGATTATTCTTAGTAGTACAAGACACTCAGCAGCTAAAAGGTATATATGAAGAGCATGGTATGAACTCATTCTTATCAAACTCCACATATAGAATCACATTCGCTGCAAATAATGTGGAAACTGCTAATCTTATATCGCAACTTTGCGGTAATAAAACAGTTGACCAAATATCGGCAAGTAAACCAAAATACTTCAGTCTTAGCCCATCATCAAATTCCATGAGTATTTCTCAAACACAGAGAGCACTGATATTACCACAGGAAGTGATAGCTATGCCACGTGATGAGCAAATCATCTTGATAGAGTCTAGCCCACCTATTAAAACTAAGAAAATTAAATATTACGAAGATACTCTCTTCACAAAACGTTTACTTCCACAGGTCGAGGTTCCTAAACAAGAAGCATATGTGGTACATGATGAGGAAGAAGGGAGCGAGGAGAATAATAGCGCAGATGGCTATGCTGACAACCACAACGACAACAACGACAATACCTATAACAATGATAGTCACTATGATGACGGTGACGATGCCACTACTTACAATCATGATGATGATGATAATGAAGATATAAATGATAATGAAAGTAGCTATACCGATGACAGCAACTCATATAACGAGGACGAAGACGATCATGATGATGCTACTGATGAGACAACCACCACCAACACAGAGGACAACACTGATACTGACAACACGTCTAACAACGATGATGACAGCAGCAGCAGCGATACTACTACTGATGAAAGCACTGACACCCCAGATGAGACAACCACCACCAACACAGAGGACAACACCGATACTAGCAGCACACCTGACAACGATGATGACAGCAGCAGCAATCACGAAGACATCAGTGATTCAGAAAAGAAGAAACCGGACAGTAAAAACACAAAAAAGACCAATAAAAGCAAAAAGAAAAGCAGCGAAAATACAAAGAAAGTTAATCAAGATAAAAAGAAATCAGCAAAGACCACCAAAAAACCTAAGCCGAATAATCAGAACACAGCAAAAGATACAAAAGATAAAAAAGATACAAAAAGAAAAAAGAGTGGAGATACAAAAAAAGGCAGTAAAAATAAAAAGAAAAGCGATAAAACTGAGCAAGGATAATCAATCTACATCTCCCATATTTTTTCATTGCTGTATACCCAATATTACTGCTATAATCTGAGCAGCAAGCTACCAAAAAATAGCAAATCCACCAACCCATTCTCAACAATATGGAAACTAAAAGCGACAGCATCATTCTCGCGATGGAGCCACTAGAAGAGAGAAATTGGCTCATAACGTGCTTCACAAAAAACTACGGAATTATCACTGGATACTATAAAATGAAGCGTAATAAACCATATGGAGAGTGCATCTCGATATACAATACAGTTCACACTACATGGAAATCATCCACACACGGCAGATCCAATAAATTTCACAGCATAGAGAAGCACGACAACAACCACATGACCCTACTACTTGATCGTCGCAATTGCATTTTACTGGAGAATGCGCGCTCTATACTGTTGCAAATTTTAAAAGAAAAGGATCCTCACGAAGAGATATGGGAGTGCATGAAACAATTTATGGATCTATTACACGACAACAACTTCATAAGAAAAGCAGCACTATATGTATTACTTGAAGCAGAAATACTCAAATTCATAGGATTTGGTCTTACACTAAATAAATGCGCAGTCACAGGGCAGCAACATGACCTGGTATATGTTTCTCCAAAAAGTGGGAATGCCATATCATCCGATATAGGCAAACCATACCACGATAAGCTTCTCCCACTCCCGCATTTCCTGCAGACCGCTCACTGCGATATGAACACCTGCACACCAGATGATGTGCATAACGGATTAAAATTAATGACATTTTTTCTAAATAAACACTGCTTTATACATCTTACACCTGCTAGACAACAGCTCATCAATACGGTAATTAGCATTAGAGCGACTGATACATAGAGTATTCCCATGCATTACCGTATAATCTATTAATTGATGGCGCCCTCTTATGGGTCAATCCGTAAAAAATGGACTGCAATATAAATAATATCATCTTATGAGTAGAAGTAATAGGTGATGCAATCCTAAGCTCCATCCTGTAGTGATGCACACCGGACTTACAGCGCGCCACTCTGATAGCTGCAGTTCTATTCTCTGGACCACTCCACGTGAGCCTTGTAGGCGCCATGAAATGTGAAGATAGTCTCGCCCTTTCAATAGCAATAAGCCTTACATTGTAATCACTACTAATACCACTAAAAAGACTATCCATTAATCCGGGCATCAACATCAACACTCCATTAAGGCTATACATTAGATAGTGGTTATTCTCAAGGCTGTCCATGCAACTAAACACATTAACACCACTTTCATCAACTAGCTCCAAATGCACACTATATTGCAAAGCAGAACCATAATCATTGGAAATTGGCTTCGGTAGAAATGACGCATATAAACCATTCTCATGAGCATAAGTACGTACTAGACGCTTACTACTATCAATACAATTTATTAACTCAATGAAATTGCTAGTATGATCTAATAGGTACTCATATTGACCATTACCCTTCTCTTCTTTCACCACATAATTACTGAATTTCTGTAGCCCTCCCAAACAATCCACCGTATCCATTCTCCCCAAGGTATGGCACTTCTTCTTTAAATAGAACTCTACTTCCGCCCCTATGAATGCAACTATACCAAACTCTCTTCTCAATAAATATTGAAAATACTCTATAGCTCTAGTATATTCCTCCCTTACCATCTGACCAAAAATATAATATGTCCCTCATTTACAATATGGTAGGTGCATTTCTGAGTAAATTCAACACAATAGTTGTAGTACTCACCATAATCGCCATACTCTCACTCCGTGCACACTCTTGCTATGGATTTCTTTCTACAGATATCCCAACGATAAATAATATTACCGCTGACGAGATATCAGTTGATACAAAAACGCAAAAGATCTTCGCTCGAAATAACATCATCATTGAAAGCAATGACTACAAAATTTCAACAGATAATATGCTCTATGATAGGCAGAACACATATATAGTGTGCAAAGGCAAAACGATAATCCAGAACAAGAAGGAATCCGCAATTCAATATACCGAATATATTAAGATCGACCTACTCTCAAAAGAAATAACGATGGATGACGTTGAGCTTCATATTAAAAACGAGTTAGATCAAGCCATCATCATTAACGCAGCATCCCTACAACATCAAGATCAATCATATAAACTAAGTGATGTGTCGCTAACAACATGCACATGTGATGGAGGAGCAACAGTACCAAAAGACAATGACACACCACCATGCATACCTCTATGGCAAATCAATGCAGGTCATATTAATATTGATACTGCAGCAGATCAAATCAAATACAAAAATGTGAAATTAGCTCTACTAGGACACAATATTCTATACATACCATATTTCACAACTCCAGCTCTGCAGCACAAATATAAAAGCGGATTCCTTATACCTGGGTTATATGGGGACAACAACAAATCTACAATATTCATACCATACTATCTCAATATCTCACCATATTCTGATATCACATTCAACAACTACATCTCTCTTTCTGATTATCCAAGATTTGAAACAGAAATAAGAAAAATGTTTCATAACGGAGCTATAAAAATCAATCTTGGCGGTACAAAATACAGCGACTCTAAAACAATTGCAGGATATACAAAGCTACAAGGTAATTGGCAAAACAACATACTAGACCGCTATAACAGCGAGTTTGGAGTGAACAGCAATATCATGTTGGACAAATATAACTCGTACTATAGAATATATCACCCTGAGCAAGATGACATTTTAATCAGTCGCCTATACGCACACCTCTCTAAAGATGATTCTTACTACTACATAGGGACTGATGGCATACAAGATACACGACAAACAAACAAAATCACCACCACATTACCAAAAATTATACTACAAAAACAACTACCCCTATCACATTTAGGAAAGCTACCATCCGGAAGTACGGCAAGATTCTACTGGAACGGCTCACTAGTCCACAATATGCCATACAAACTACAATCAGATGGAATAATTGAAGCATATGTCCCTATCAGAACACTTTCAGGACAACAAATAGACATACAGGCTATAACAAGATCAATAATCTCACCAGGCCAGGAAAACACAGGTATTGCAAATTACTCATTGCTCACAACATCTCTGAAGTGGCCTTTCATACTGCATAATACACAGCAACAACAATACCAGATAGCATCATCACCAACAATATTACTAGAACCTATAGCAAACCTCACAATATCTGGCAAAGATAATCAATATGATAATATTCCATCATCTACCTTAGTACCAAAAGCCTATAGCCTCGCTAACCCCACAATATCACCCCTATCAAATGGTTTATATGGAGCGGTCCTACAATACGGCTTCAGAACGTCTATCACCCATCATCATAATAACGCACATAGTGTATTTGATATAATATTTAAGAAAAACCAAATAATCAAAAAATATCTAGATACCTATCCCAGTGAGTATGACAACACATATTCACTATACCTATCAGGACAGCATAAAAATATAAATATTGAGAACAATACCTGGTTCAATCAAACTAGCGCTCAAATTACACGCAATGAGCTTAACCTCAACCTCAGGACAAACAAACTAGCTATCCACCTTATACATCTCTTTATCAATAACCAAGACATCAATACTGAAAATGATTTAAGACACGATATAGCATTTAAAGCATCGATCAACCCTCTTGGTAACTTGTGGATTAATTACGCAATACACAAACAAATCACAGAACAAGGCAGGAGCAGTAAAGTCTCTAACGAGATTGGCCTCAACTACCGACACAACTGCATCACGGCAGACATCGCAATACAGAAAAGTTATCGCAAAATTGCAGGTTATGATGCACCCCTTACAAATTATACTGTAAAACTGTCTATACCTTTTTGATTAAACATACAATCATAATCCATTCCTCATAGCATCATCCACTTCTGATACTTCGCCACACTAAGCAATTCCCGCACCAAATCATCAGCACCACACCCCTCTAACATCTCTATAATCTTTCTATGATAACTACACATCCACTCTCTTTGAGCCTGTGTCAATAAATCATCCTCCACCAAAGAATAATCAATTGGTATAAGAGTAAGAGGTTCAAAACAAAGCATCCCCTCGTATTTATCATGCTTCTTGACATAGTATAGATTCTCTATCCTGACACCATACTCATTGTCAATATATATCCCTGGTTCTATAGACATCACCATTCCAGCTTTAATCTCTACACTATTCCTCATACTAATAGACTGCGGCCCCTCATGAACAGAAAGACAGTATCCAACACCATGGCCAGTAGAATGCCCATAGTCTGCTCCATGCATCCATAAGTAACGCCGCGCAATTGCATCCAAATGACAGCCAGATACTCCCTTAGGAAACACCATCATTGCAAGATCTATGTGTCCTTGTAATACCAGCGTAAAATGTTTCTTCTGCCGCTCACTCACAACCCCAACTGCTACAGTACGTGTAATATCTGTAGTACCGTAACGATACTGACACCCAGCATCACATAAATACATTCCAGGAGAATCACAACCCACCTCCACAACACTACCATCATCATCACCACCATCGCCACCGCCACCATAGTGCACTAACGCACCATTTGCATTTAATGCTGATATTGTAGGAAAACTTTGCGATATAAAGGAATGGTGCGACTTCTGCAATGATAGAAGCATCTTTGCGCCCTCCGACTCGCTGAACCTATATCCTGCAGGCAAATTCTCCATCCAAATAAGAAAACGAACCCATGACAATGCATCGCAATGATGCGCTTGAATGATATTGTTTATCTCTACACTATTCTTAATAGACTGCAAATCGCCTATCAAATTCCTAATTGATACTAAATTTGCATTTACACCAGAAAATACAGCCTGCTGCATAAATATAATTGGCATACTAGCACGATCGAAAGCAACACGGCTCCCACCTCGCAACAACCCAAACAAATGGTCACTCAAATGGCCCACCAGATACACATCATGCTGCAATACCTCTTTCACCTTATGCAGTGTATTTTTGTCTACAAATAATGAAACCTTCCCTGTACTAAGATCTAGCAAGGCATACGATGGAAGTGCTGGATTATAAACAGTACGATCCATATCACTACAACGAACATTCAATAACCAGGATATTGAATCAGAAGAAGTAATGAGCACATAATCCACATGCACTCCTCCATACCCCTTATACAAATTCACCACATCTTCTATCTTTGATAGATGCCCCTGCCCTGCATTTTCCTCTATAGAATAAACATCAGCAACCCCTGACTCAGCACAATCATCAGAAACAACACCTTCTCGAATCGACAGAAACCTCACCTCCGCATTATCATTATACCTATTCAAGTAAGTTTGCACCCTATCTATATCATCCATACTATAAACATACGGATCATATCCCAATACTTTCCCCATAAACAATGACGATGTATCTACCTCACTCACACCTTTCTTTCCATACATATCAAATATCTCTAACCTGCCCATTCTTGATAAATAGTCAAGCTCCCGCTCTGCTTGCAACAAATATCTCGAATCAGTGTAAAATACAAACACTCCTCGCATCACCACCAATGTCCCATTTGATCCAGAAAATCCGACTAATCGCTGCAACCTCTTAGCATCAGGTGATAGTAATGTACTACCACTACTAACTATATACCCATCAACCTTATGCTCATCCAAACAATGATATAGCGCCTCAACTTTATGCATCATGATCATCACACACTTGCTTATAATCAGACTTAAGTCTCCTATATAATAAACACATTGCAGCTGCTAAAGCAAAGCACATGCAAATCACAGTAAAAACAACCTTTGTATTTAAAAGCTTATCCAAACCATGACCCAAAATTGCACCAACTATTAGTGACGATATAATATCTACTGACACACTTAGCACAGAGATACGCCCCCCTTCGACATTCACTTTACCACTACAGATATCACTCTTCTCCCTGATACGCAAAATCTCAGAACGAATATCCCCTATTGTCTTATTGGTATGATGATCCATAATATATCATTACCATTAATAATAGAACAAACATGCTACAAACGTACAGCATCCACTTTTTACACAATGCTGTCTTCGTCCTATATATACAGTAAATCACAACAAAATAAAATAGATATTGCACCATATACAGTAAATCATAACTCCATACCGCAGCTGGGATCATTATATGATGAATTACAGCCTTATCATCATTACGATAATTCAAGAAGCGCATGCCATTCATCCACACTAACAAAATGACAACGATGTTCACAACAATCACCGTATCTAATAAACTCCCACCATCTACAATATGAAATATAACGCCAATTATAGATAATGATAGTGTCAATATGTATGTTATATAGCCATGCTGATAATATAATATACAATTAAGGAGTAAATTAGTGATAAATGCCAAAAATAACAAATATATCTCGCTTAATCCGTATAAATAACACAAAATGCATGAAATAATAACAATAGATATTTCAATAAGCAAATATACTACAGGTACTCTAGCACCACAATGTCTACAAGCACCACCAGTAACGATCCAACCTACTATGGGAAAAAACTCATACCATCTCAAATTAGTATGACAACTAGAACAAACAGGGTATATAACAGAATCTCTATCAAGGTTAAATATCTTGATTCCCCGCGGCATTCTATACAACAAAGTTGTTGCCATATTGCCAAAGATTGCACCTGTAAATAGCGCCACAATTAATAGTATTATCATACACTGTCACAAAAGGTTAATAATTCAACTTGTATAATGAATAGAATTATAATATCATTCATCTCGGTAAATAGGAAAGATTTATTTTAGGAGTGTAGCTCAATCGGCAGAGCGTTGGTCTCCAAAACCAAAGGTTGGGGGTTCGATTCCTCTCACTCCTGCCACACATGTTTGCGGAATATTTTATATTATATGCTCAGGATTATTGTAATTTTAATACTGCTATGCGCATATCAACCTAATCATCCATGGGCTTATGCTGCAGAAACACAGTTACTACACAAACAAATAGATAAGGGCAGAGTAACTGGTCTTTCCTTACCGCGATTTACAAATATAAAATCACGCGAAGTTAATATGCGCAAAGGGCCAGGCCAACGCTATCCCATCGTCGCTGTATTACATTGCAAAGGATACCCAATACAGGTGATAGAAGAATTCGCGCACTGGCGCATGGTGCGTGATGCATATGATAATGTGGGATGGGTACATGAGAATCTCATATCTAATCTGGGTAATGCTGTGGTCAAGGAGTGCTCCGGCAACAAATGTCCTGATGGCACAGCACATCATCCAGAAAACAAAGATGAAATACTGCTACTTAGAATACCAAATGAGAATGCTCAGCCTAGTGCAAGAGCAAAATTTGGAACATTGCTATTTGTTACACAATGCAGAGAGAAGTGGTGTAAAGTAAAAGGAAGACACAACATCAGTGGATGGATTATGAAAGAGAATTTATGGGGGGTGAATTAAAGAGATAGCAACATCTTTCTCCCTCCTCCACAAAAGCATATGATCAGCCCAATCCCTCATCTGCACATGCATATTAACGCAAGCAAACACAACATCAAACAATATATCGTAGAATACATTAGAGAGAATGGACCAATCTCAATTGAATACTTCATGCATATCATCTCAACCCACTATTATGCCAATAACAAAGCCATCGGTGTTGATGCAGACTTCATCACCGCACCTGAAATTAGCCAGATGTTTGGGGAGATAATAGCAATATTCTTAATAAACCACTTTCTGAACAAAATAGAACAGACAAATCATAAGAGCCAAATAACACTAGTAGAACTAGGAGGCGGCAAAGGAACACTGATGTCTGATATATTACGCTGCAGCAAATCCTATCCCGACTTCTACAACAGTATCAGCAATATTCTAATGTTGGAAAAAAGCGAGCATATGCAAGAAGCGCAATCACACAACATCAACAATATCTCCGACCACAAAATCCCGATCAATCATCATACAGAAATAAATAACCTAATATCGCACATCACAGAAATACGCAAAGCGCATCACTCGCAATATACATTCTTCATTGCAAATGAATTTTTCGACGCGCTACCAATTAGGCAATACTCTTATTCTGCAAGGGATAAAAGCTTATATGAAGTAAGAGTACACTACTCGAATGAACAAGATCTGCATCTTGGTATAAGTACAAGCCACAAAATAGCAATAAAAACAGATCAACTAAAAAATGGTGATATCCTTGAACATCACCACACCACAAACGTTATTAATAAATCAATATCAAATACTATGCGTAGCCGAGATTGTGCAATCATCATAGATTATGGCTACACCAAACCCCCATACCTTAGCTCATTACAAGCTATCTATAAGCACAATAAAGTCAGTAACATCTTTGAGCATCTAGGTGATGCAGATCTATCATCATTAATTAATTTTCAGCAACTCAAACAAATATACGATGCAAAGCACCATACCACTATCACTACCCAAAGGGAGTTTCTACTGCAAAATGGCATTATGCAACGTGCACAAAAACTAATGAGTGTTACAGACAAACCACACACTATTGCAAGACAATTAAATCGCTTGATAGATAACGAGGAGATGGGTGAATTATTTAAGGTATTGCTTGTTACATGACATAAGCAAGTATGCACACTCTCTTTGACTTCCATACTACCCCCTACCTCTGGGCTCTTCCTAACCCCACACTACTACTCACCTATTACCACATCACCCCCCCCCACCAAATCTAAGGCGCAAATCGCTGCTTCTCCATTTCGTCTGCGACTCTTCCTCCATCTTCGCCGCCACTATCAGCTACACTACCATCGCCTTGACTACTATACAAAGGCACAACATCCTGTATTTTATGTATACCCCTAGACAGCTCTATCTCCTCTATCATGCGATACTCATTCTGACGTAGTGCATCCTTCATGTGTACTATCTCATGTGATGGCACACCAATATTTTCCAACAAAGCACCACCAAGCTGAATACCCATCTCTATGGAATATGGAATGACTACCTCTGCACCCAATGACCTAATACCTATAGCATGCTTAGAGTCTTCCACGCCGGCTATAACTGTAACATTACTAAATTCCACAGAAATCATTTTAGTCATACGACGCAACAGCGACTTATCCTGCACTGTTAGAATCACATACGAAGCACGCGCTATACCAACTGATCGCAACATCTCCACCGAAACATTGCCATGATATACAGGATATCCAATTTTTCGTGCCTGTTTCACAAGCGATGCATTTGCATCGAGACCAACATAATTAAGTTTTTTATCTTTTAATATGCAGGCTACCGTTCTACCGATCTTCCCGAATCCCACAACCACTACATGAGAGCTCAAATCACTCACTCCCATAAATTCATTATTTATATCCTTTGGCTCTTTCGCTCCTCCCAGTTTTTCTTCTAGCACCTTACCAAGCAATGACAGCAAAGGTGTAACAGCCATAGTAAAGGCCACCACAAGAAGTAGAAGCTGTGTTGTATCATTATCTAATATCCCTTTTTGATTTGCTAAACCAAATAATATGAAAGAAAATTCTCCTGCCTGCGAGAGCAATAATCCTGAGTGTATTGCCGGCCCTACATGGAATTTAAACAACCTACATAAAGCAAACACAATAAACCCTTTTACCCCAATAATTACAGCGGAGATATAAAGCACTGTTTGAAATTTCTCGTTCATGCTTGGTATATCTATAGACATACCAGTAGAAATAAAGAAAAATGCCAAAAACAACCCCTGGAACGGCTTAATACTCTGTTCTATCTTATCCCTATATTCCGTTTCAGCAATAAGTATACCAGCTAAAAAGGCCCCCATAGCCGTAGAAAGGCCAAGTCTGTTCGTAACAAAGGCCGCACCCAATACAATAAATAATGCTGTATTAACGTATATTTCATTCTTCTTTGCAGAACCAATCATTGTGAAAAATGGCCTTAAGAATAATCTACCAGCTATAGTAATCACAACAACAAAAATCACTGCTCTCAATGTTGTAATGCTCAAGGACAATGCAATATTCTCAGCATTACTAGACACAATGGGCAGCATAGCTAAAAGCGGCACAACAGCAAGATCCTGCATCAACAGCACAGCAATAGACAACCTCCCCACCTGCGTAGATTGCCTCTTACTCTCAGCCAGCACCTGTATTACTATAGCAGTTGAGGACAAAGATATTGCAGCACCCAACACTATAGATACAGCCGGGTCCTTATCCATAATGTACATGAAAAAAAGCGTCATAGCAGCGGTCGTCAAAAGTATCTGCACACTACCAAATCCAAATACATGAAGCCGCATCTTCATCAGCCGCTCGAATGACAGCTCCAACCCTATCATAAACAATAAGAACACAACACCAAATTCCGATAGAGAAGAGGTATACTCGTGCTCCCGTATAACACTGTAATGCCCCAACGCAGCACCAACAACTAAATAACCAAGCACTGGACTTAGCTGCATTCTTTGCATCACAACCATTATCAGAATACTAATACCTAGCAGCACCAATACTTCTGGCAA